>JFJP01011311.1_pt1 | contig 16932 bp, 12 predicted proteins | sample 431651 | NCBI WGS metagenome assembly JFJP01 (sample SAMN02602958, study PRJNA72255) | Microbial mat metagenome, whole genome shotgun sequencing project. | biome: fresh water; feature: sink hole; material: water; isolation source: purple microbial (photo- and chemosynthetic) mats found in... | reverse complement strand
ATACGTCCCGTTTGAACATGGTCAACGTGCAAACGCGGGTCATATTACAACGAACTGACGGCAAAATGATGGAGTTGGACGTGGTGGCGGAGTCGAGTGACGGGCGGGTGGTGTTGGTGGAGGTGAAGAAATGGCAGACCCCGATTGGGGCGACGGTGGTGGCGGATTTTCAGGAAAAGGTGGCCGTTTATGCCGTGCTACATCAAGATAAAATTATTTTGCCTGCCATTTTATCACTAGGTGGCTTCACCTCTGAGGCGCGTGACCTGTGCGCGGCGCAGGGCATTGGCATGATGGAGCAACTTTTTCCGCCAGAGTGATATTAAGAGCGTGTTTCTTAAATACTTTTTCGGCCATGTCATTCTGAGCGAAGCGAAGAATCCCTGTAATCTTGGCCTAAAAGTGTGCTAATCGGGGCCGAAAACCGCTTGGGTTGGCAGAGTCTTGAGGGATTCTTCACTCCGCTTTGCTCCGTTCAGAATGACATGGCGATTTAAGAAACACCCTCTAAAAAAGACCTCACAACTTTTCAAGGGCTGTAAGGTCTATAAACCACCAATAAGGCTGTTCCAAGAAAATAAACCTCCCAAAGAGGAGAGGAGTTAGCACGCCCTCGTGCTAACTAGTGATACACGAGGGCGTGTATCACTCCTCAAGATTTGGGACGCTTTAAATCTTGGAATGGCCTAACCAAATATTTAACGCAATTGTCGTTGAAAATTCTCAACAGTTCGGTCAAGTCTGAGTTGATGAACATTAAATCCCTTAACCTTCCAGGCGTGAACAATCAATTCCCAGGTCGCTTGGAAACGCATTTGTGGTGTTTGAGCCTGCCAAAATTTAAGGTCAAATGAACGGTCTAACTCTGCCAATTTGCCTTTACGTTCTACAAATCCCTCTCGCATATTATTTTCTCCCTTATCTTTCCATCAGCTAAGATTATAACATATCATCACAATATGCTAAAATCAAAAAGCCTCCCTTGCATTTTTAGCAAAAGAGGCTTTAATTACAGTCCATTTTAGACCTGCCAGGTTTTCAAAACCTTGTAGGTCTTTACAACCCCGCAGCGTTACGTAACAGTTCCGCTTTATCGGTTTTTTCCCACGGCACATCAATATCATTGCGGCCAAAGTGACCGTAGGCGGCGGTTTGCTTATAAATCGGGCGTAATAAATCGAGGTCTTTGATAATGGCGGCGGGGCGTAGGTCGAAATGTTTCTTCACCAACGCCACAATCGTATCATCACTCACTTTGCCTGTACCAAACGTTTCCACGCTTAAGGATAATGGGTGCGCCACGCCAATGGCGTAACTTACTTGTAATTCTACGCGGTCAGCCAAGCCACCCGCAACGATATTTTTCGCCACATAGCGCATCATGTAGGCCGCAGAACGGTCAACTTTTGTGGCATCTTTCCCAGAAAACGCGCCACCACCATGCCGCGCCACCCCACCGTAAGTATCCACAATAATTTTGCGTCCCGTCAACCCTGCATCACCCATCGGGCCACCCGTGACGAAACGACCTGTAGGATTAACAAAGATTTTGGTATTATCATCAATCATATTAATGGGAACAACAGGGCGAATCACGCGCTCAATCACATCGGAGCGAATTTGCTCTTGGGTGGCTTCGGGGCTGTGTTGCGTGGAGATAACAATCGCATCAACTCGTTTGGGTTTGCCCTGAGCATATTCTACCGTCACTTGGCTTTTGCCGTCAGGCCGCAAATAGGCAATTTCGCCCGTTTTGCGGACATCGGACAATTGGCGGCAGAGACGGTGCGCTAACGAAATGCTTAAGGGCATCAATTCTTCCGTTTCATTACAAGCAAAACCAATCATCATGCCCTGGTCGCCTGCACCCGTGTTCAGGTCGTCCACTTTATGACCTTCGCGGGCTTCAAGGGCTTCATTCACGCCCATGGCAATGTCGCTAGATTGCTCTTTAATACTGACAATTACGCCGCAGGTTTCATAATCAAAACCATATTTGGCGCGAGTATAGCCAATGCCCTTAATAGTTTGGCGGGCAATTTCAGCAATGTCTACGTAAGTATTGGTCGTAATTTCACCCATGACGCAGACCAAGCCCGTGGTAATCGCCGTTTCACAGGCAACGCGGGCGCGCGGGTCAGTTTTCAAAATTGCATCTAACACCGCATCACTAATTTGGTCGCACATCTTATCAGGATGGCCTTCCGTTACCGACTCGCTCGTGAAAAACAATTGCGGGGCCGTCATAAATGTTGTACTCATTGAAATTCTCCTTAAATTATCTGACTTCCAGCCATTATAAGGTTTTGAACCTTATAATGGCTAAATAATATGTTACGGTTGTTGACTAGACATGGCAACGGCAAAGCCAAAAAAGGCGATATAAAGGCCAATCATTGCCACGATAAACAAAAGATATAGGCCACTCACGCCGAGAGCTACCCAAGAAAGTTTTTTAGTTCGATTAGCGTCAACGGCTTGGTCGGCCGTAACAAGGCCAATGATTCCTAAAATGCCTGGCAAAAAAGGCCATAGACAAGACAAGCCTGGCACACATGACAATAAAATGCCTGCGGACAGGATAACTCCTGCCACTGCCATTAAGTCATAGTTATTTCCTTCAAAGGTAATGGGTACTTTTGGTTCCATGGGTGATAGTTTTAGACCTGCAAGGTTTTTGAAACCTTGTAGGTCTGAAAGTTTTAAGTGCCTTCATGCCAGCTGTTCAAATAGGCATCTTGTTCAGCAGTCAAAATATCAATATTGACCCCCATTGAGGCTAATTTGAAGCGGGCAATCTCATCATCAATTTCGCGTGGCACGGAGTAAACTTTGTTTTCTAAGTTCTTATGATTTTGTAAGACATAAATCGCGCTCAACGCTTGATTGGCAAAACTCATATCCATCACCGCCGCAGGGTGGCCTTCCGCCGCGGCCAAATTGACCAAGCGACCTTCCCCAAGGATACGAAGATTACGCCCATCAGCCATGCGATATTCTTCCACAAAGTTACGGGGCGTAGTTTTCTCTACGGCCATGGCTTCTAATGAAGGGAGGTTAATTTCCACATTAAAATGACCTGAATTGCTCACGCAACAACCATCTTTCATCACTTCAAAATGGTGTTTATCAATCACATGCTTATTGCCCGTCGCCGAGCAGATGAAATCAGCCAACGGCGCGGCCTCAATCATGGGCATCACGCGGAAACCGTCCATGACGGCTTCCAACGCAGGCAACGCGCTCACTTCCGTCACAATAACGTTCGCGCCCATCCCACGAGCGCGCATGGCAATGCCCCGACTACACCAACCATAACCCGCCACCACAAAGGTTTTGCCTGCAATCAAGATATTGGTTGAGCGAATAATCGCATCTGGTTGAGCGAATAATCGCATCAATTGTGCTTTGCCCCGTACCATAACGGTTGTCAAACAGGTGCTTGGTATTCGCGTCATTCACCGCAATCACAGGGATTTTCAGCGCGCCATCAGCCGCCATCGCTCGTAAGCGAATCACGCCCGTTGTCGTTTCTTCGGTGCTACCAACCACTTCACTCAATTGGGAAACGCGTTCGGTGTGTAACATGCTGACCAAATCACAACCGTCATCCATTGTTACAGTCGGGTGATGGTCTAACGCCGCATTAAGGTGTTGATAATAGGTCTCTTTGCCTTCCCCTTTAATCGCGAACACGGGAATTTCATACACTGAAACTAACGCCGCCGCCGTATCATCTTGGGTGCTGAGGGGATTGCTGGCGGTCAAAACTAAATCAGCCCCCGCCATTTGCAGCGCGCGAGCGAGGTTGGCGGTTTCGGTGGTGATGTGTAAACAGCCACTCATCTTAATTCCGCTTAAGGGACGTTCTTTCTGGAATCGCTCCATCAATGAACGCATCACAGGCATTTCTTTCAACGCCCATTCAATTTTCCAACGCCCTTGGTCGGCGAGGTTAATATCTTTAATATCAAATTCTTTCTTGCTCATGTAAATCTCCTTAAGGTAGTCTGTCAGCGTGTCAGCTAGTCAGCGTTCAGTAAAAAAGCTGGTCAGCAATCAGCTAGTCAGCTTATCAGCAACTATTTGATAGACTGATTAGCTGACAGACTGACTAGCTGAACGCTGACACGCTGACTAGCTGATTGCTTTTTTATAACTCAAAAAATCTTCTAACTCAGGGGCATCCCCGAAGTTTTCACGGTAACGGTCAGCAAATTGCTGACGGCTGTAACCATGGCGTTGTGTGCCATGTTGTTCCAACACATAAACGGCGGCAATCGCGCCCAATCGCCCACAAACAGGCCAGGAATAGCCGCGCATCATGCCCGTAATTAAGCCTGAACGGAAGGCATCGCCCACGCCCGTTGGGTCGGCAATGCGGCTTTCTTTGGCGGGCGGAATGGCATATTCCTGCTCACGGGTGCGGATGAGCGCGCCCTTTTCGCCTTGCGTGATGATGATGGTTTCCACCCGTGCTTGTAGGTCATCGTCGCTGAGACCCGTTTGTTTTTTAATCATCTCATATTCGTAATCATTCACGATGAGAATTTTTGCCCCTTCAATCCCCTTCACCACATTTTCAGGTGATAAACGAGGGATTTGTTGGCTAGGGTCATAAATGTAAGCAATGCCCAACTCGCGACATTCATCCACATATTTGACCATGGCCTCTGGGTCATTGGGCGAGATTATCGCGATTTTAATCGCTTCGTAATCTTGATTATGGAAGCTAATCCGCCCCGCCTTCGCCATTGCGCCCGTATAAAAACTGGCTATTTGATTGTTAGATTGGTCGGTGCTAACGAAAAATGACGCGGTAAAATCCGTCGAAAGTTGTAATACTCCCGCCGTATTCACCCCACGTTCTCGTAATCCTGCGACATACTCAGGCGCATCTTGACCCACCGCTGCCATGAGTAAAACGGGTTGGTCAAGCAAGGCCAAACTATAGGCAATATTGCCCGCATTGCCACCACGTTCACGCCGCATGGAGTCCACTAAGAAGCTGACCGAGAGAATCTCAATTTGGTCAGGCAAAATATAATCGGCAAATTTGCCGGGGAAAGACATGATATAATCGTAGGCCATAGAGCCAGTCACTGCAACGGTCATAACACTCCTTAATCTGCGTGTAGAGACAGGGCATGCCCTGTCTCTACTACATTTCATTTCCAAATATAAAGCCAACGGGTTTTGGCAAAACTCGTTGGCTTTGGCGTATCAAGGCTAACCTTTCAATTTCTTTTGTTCAGCTTCAACCGCCCGCCGCAAATTCAGGCCAAAGGGCGGATAAACGACGCTATGCTCGGTTACAATTCCCGTAACATACCTGTATGGCGTAACATCAAAGGCAGGATTACGCACCCGCGCCCCTTTCGGCGCAATGGGGCGACCAAATAACGTTACTTCAGTCACTTCGGAGCTATCGCGTTCTTCAATCGGAATTTCATCACCCGTTGCCAAACTTAAATCAACCGTTGAGGTTGGCACTACGGGGAAGAAAGGAATCCCATTTTCTCGCGCCACCACGCCAATTTTATACGTGCCGATTTTATTCGCCACATCGCCATTCGCGGCGGTGCGGTCTGAGCCAACGAAACAAATATTAACCTGTCCCGTCCGCATAAAATGCCCCGCCGCATTATCCACAATAATACTGTAAGGAATGTTATATTGTTCACATTCCCAGGCCGATAAACTCGCACCTTGCAAACGGGGGCGAGTTTCATCTAGCAATACATGGATATTTTTGCCTTGCTCGTTCGCCATGCGAATCACGCCCAAAGCCGTCCCCCAATCCACCGTTGCCAATGAACCCGTATTACAATGGTGCAAAATCGTATCGCCATCTTTAATCAATTCCGCCCCATTTCGCCCCATGCGGAGGTTAATTTCCACATCTTCATCGGCCAGATTTTGGGCTTCGGTCAACATGGCTTGGCGCAGGTCATCTACATTAGTAATATTTTCGCGCCGCGCCACCCGCAAACAGCGTTCCAACGCCCAAAATAAATTTACTGCCGTTGGCCGCGTTGCCCGTAAAATTTCCGCCGCCGTTTCTAAATCTTGTTGTAATCCATGGCGATTTGTGGCGGAACTTTGCTTGGCTGCTAAGGCCATACCAAAGGCCGCCGCCGCGCCAATCGCGGGCGCGCCCCGCACATACATTTCACGGATAGCCGTCGCCACGCCGTGATAATCTGTAAACTCAGCCATTTCAAAAATGCTGGGTAATTTTCGTTGGTCAATCAGCTTGACCAATTCACGGCTATAATCCCATTCAACCGTTCGCATGAAGCTAGTCGTTATAATTGGCACTTAGCGATTCGTTGGTTACGGATTTCAAATGTGTAATCAGCGAATTGCCAAGTGCCAATGTTGGCTATACAAAAAAAATCTCCGCAACGGGGGCGGAGTGACCCTAAAAACTATTGACTCAAGCCAAGTCGCAATGTTAGCATAAAGTAAAGCGTTTGTCAAAAAAGTGGCAATTCTTATTTTGACTCAATTTTCGCTATCTGGAGTCCAAAGCTTTAGATTTGACTGCCAAATTTGAAGATTTGAACTCCAGATTTGGTAATCGCTAGAGCAACTGATACAATACACTTCATAACGCTAGGAGGTCATCATGACACAAACAATGGTTGAAACCGCGCCTACAACGCGGGTGTTAGGGAATGGCAATTTTAAGGTTGAACCGCCCTTTTATCACACCTTAACCTTGCCTGACCATACCCAGTTACCTGATAAGAATGGAACTTTTGTGAAAAATTTTCAAGAACACCCCCAAAGTATTTTGCTGACCGACTCAATTTTGCCCCAATTGCGCCAAATTCAGCCCGATAATCAATATGCCATTGGGCAGGATTGTGGTATTTATTGGCGATTGAGTCAGCCCACTGAGCCGCTTTATAAAGGTGCAGAGGCCCCTGATTGGTTTTATGTTCCCAATGTCCCGCCCATGTTAGATGGTGCTGTCCGCCGTTCTTACGTGATGTGGCAAGAACATGTCGCTCCATTGATTGCGCTGGAATTTGTTTCGGGTGATGGGAGTGAAGAGCGCGATAAGACTCCCTATAAAGGAAAATTTTGGATTTATGAGCAAGCCATTCATATTCCTTATTATGGCATTTATGAGGTCAAAAAGGCGAGTATCGAAATGTATCATTTAGTTTCAGGCCATTATGAACTCATGTTGCCTAACCGATATGGTCACTATGAAATTTCCGAATTAGAGGTGGCGATAGGTATTTGGCGTGGAGAGTATAATCATGTGACCTTGCCGTGGCTACGCTGGTGGGATAGGCAAGGGAAACTATTGCCAACCAGTGAGGAGCAGTTACAAACCCGTGAGGAGCAGCTAGAAATTGAACGCCATGCCAAAGAATTAGCCCAACAAGAGTTGGCTCAGTTACGCGCGAAGTTGCGTGAGTTGGGCATTGATTTAGGCTAAGTGAACATTTATCACAAGCCGTAAGCTAAAAGAGGTCAGGCATATGCCTGACCTCTTTTTAACATTAGGCCAATTACTCGCTCTATCTACCCAGTGAACTTGTTACTGCGCCCAAAAACGACCATCCGTTAATAGCACATAAACCCGCGCCCCACTGCCCTTAAACATCAGCCCCTGCTCAAAATATTGGCTTTGCCCCGTATTATCAAAGCCATATTCCTTATCTAACGCCCAGCCCATCTGACCGTCAGCCCCACCCAAAAAAGTTCGCCATACCCAACCAAAACCGCGTACTGGTTCAACCAAACCAGGAGGAGGTGTTAGTCCCACGCCGTTAGGGTCAGGCTCGCCTGCTCGCGCCCAACTCCAATTGGGGTCTGTTTGCCAACGCCCTTCGGTTGCGCCATTTCCGTCATAAATGACATAAATTTCATCGGTGTCTTTACGCCAGAACATGTGTCCGCCTTGAAAACGTTCTTCGGCGATAGTCGAAATGGTGCTTTGACCCAAACTGGGGCAGCCTAATAAGTGGCGATAATTTTGCCAGGTATTAATGAACGTTGACCCTGCGTCACTATTACAATTTTGCCCCAAAGGAATCGGCGTAGGCTCAGAGATAATATTAAAATTTATTAGTTTCTCCTCGTCTGCGTTAGGCAAGTTAAAAGAGTCGCTTTCAAATATGACCGAACCATTACTATCGTAGACCACCCAACGAAATGGCCCTTTGCCAAAGTCTTTAGCCTCAACTAACCAGCTAATTTTCCCTTGATTATCTAATGCCCCTTGCCAATTGTCCACATTTTGCCATGTACTGCTTCCATCTAACCATTGAACTTGACTGCTTAACCCCGCCGCGTCACTTGAACCTTGTAATATTATCTGCCCCTTATCCGCAGGAACTACGGGCGGCGCAGCTTCCTGTAAGGTGGCACTGTTATCCAACATTTCAATGGAAATGGACTTAACCGCTAAACTACTCCAATCCCCTGCGGTACTCACTTGAGCAGGATTGCCCAACCAGATAACTTGGGGATAACGGGCTAACTCAGTATCACGATAGACTTCTTTATTATCTACCATGATTTGATAAACTTGTTGTAAATAGTTTATTTCAATTTCGTGACTATTTGTATCGGGTGCGGGTAAAGTAAACACCTGGCGATTATCATCACCCACTGAAACATGCCAATTTTCTATATCTTGCCACACTTCGATAATACGCCCCTGATACAATTCATTGCGGTCAATATCTTGGTTCATGCCATAGCGCGCTAACGAATCGCCCATTCTAAAACCAACGCCACGCTCTGTTATATTATCATAACGTAATACAACCTTCAGCCGAAAATTGCCTGACTCAGGAAAAGGATTATTGGGGGTATAAACTAGAGGAAAATTTTCGGCTTGGCTACTAAGCTGTAATAAACCATTACCCACCTCAATCGTACCATTGCCTGGCTCAAAAGCCCATTTGGTTTCATCTAAAGTCGAGTCAATAAAATTTTCCTTAAATGGATTGGCCGCGCTAATCATGAAGGGTTCAATTGTGGCTGTTGGGTTAGGCGTAGCTGTATCCGTTGGTACATCAGGCGGGGGTGTCGCTTCATCTACTGTAGGCAAAACTTCTGTGGCAATAACCTGATTGTTTATGGGTTGAGTTGGTGTAGGCTCAATGGGTTTAACTGTTGGCGGAATCTCTGCGGCAATAACATTACTATTCGTTGCTAATACAACGATTGCCGTTGGCGCAGGTGTAGTCGTGCGGCGTGACATAATCAACCCGCCGAAGATTACTAATAATAACATGACTGTCACCAGACCGCCACCAATTGCCAACCAGAGCCAGGTGTTGCTGTTATTACTTTTAGTTACAGTGACCGCCGTACCACAACGGTTACAAAATGTTGCTTCCGCGGCTAACCCTTGCCCACAATTGCTACAAAACCGTTGCGATACCACCGTTGGACGAGGCTGACTCGAACCCGCTGTTGAGGGCTGATTTACGCGCTCCATTACGGTTGTTAAGACATTGCCCGCCTGATTTTGTTCAACGGTATTACTCAAAGCGGTGATAAATGCGCCTGAACTTTGAAAGCGTTGGTCAGGTAAAGTGGCTAAAGCGGTTTGGACGCATTGGTCTACCATAGTAGGCAAATTAGGATTACTTTGTCGTAACGAGGGCGGGGCTTCATGGTTACGTTTGTAAATAATGGCATGGGGCGTTTCGGCTTGATGGGGGATTTGCCCCGTAAACATTTGGTAAGCTATCACCCCAACGGCATAAACATCGGTGCGTTGGTCAACATGTCCACCCACGCCCTGTTCTGGCGACATATAAGCGGGCGTTCCCATGCCCGTACCCGTGCGGGTGAGTTGGGTCGTGGCCTCCATCAGGCGCGCCAAACCAAAATCAGCGAGAAACGCCCAGTCTTTATCTAGCAAAATATTACTCGGCTTAATATCACGGTGGATAATACCGCGTTGATGCGCGTAATCTAGCGCACTCGCGACCTGTCTCAAATAGTGCAAACTTTGCTGCAAGGTTAAGGGCTGGCGCATGACCTCCATTAACGACCGCGACTCGGGAATGTAACGCATGACCAAATAACTGTAGGCCCCTTGTTGCCCATAATCATACACGGGCAAAATATGGGGGTGTTCCAGTTGGGCAATGGCTTGAGCCTCTCGCTTGAACCGTTCCATGAAGCCTGGCATTTCGGCATACGATGGCGGCAATATTTTGACCGCGACATAACGATTTAAGTCAGCTTGATGGGCCTTAAAGACCGTCGCCATGCCCCCTTGCCCAATTTTACTTTCGAGCCGATATTTACCTAAAGTCTGTCCAATGAGTTCTTGCATGGTGTAAAACCTCTAACAATCGTCTATACAAAAATTAATGTTGCTTGACGGGCCATCATCGCTGATGACATTAAATCGATAGCTGCCGAGTTCCAGATTCATAGGAGCATTGGGCATACATTTTTTGTCATTATTTAAAGTCTCTCGCATCAGGTCTTGATTTCCAACGCGTCCGCCACCACTGTAATAAATATTGGCATTGGCGTTCGTTGGAAAATTTGACCAAATACAGAGGTCTACCTGTGACCCCTTGTCAATACATCTATTATTACAAATTTGGCCTTTAGTAATTGAACCAAAGACTTGGGGAATCACTTTAGTGGGGACACGCGTGGGGATTAAGGTTGGGGTTTCAGTGGGGATGGGGATGCGGGTTTTAGTGGGGCGGCGGGTTACGGTTGGCAAAGGGGTGGGTGTATCTATCACCACTGAGTCACGCTTCTTTTTGGTGGCTGTGGGCGTTGGCTTAATTGTTACGGTATTTGTCGGTGTGGGCGGCAATGTGGTCTCAGTGGGCGTGGCGGTTACAACGATTACGGCAGCGGGGATAGAGGTTGAAATAACAGGGGTCGCGTTCATTTGATTGAACATAAAAAAGCCACCTATTCCAAGCGACAACAGCAATAATACCGCCAGTACGCCAATAACAATACCACTGGTGGTTGGATTATTAAGATTGAATTGGGTTGAGGGTGAAGAGTTAGGGCGTTGGGTTGCGGCAGCGATGGAATGACCACAAATGGTACAAAATGTTACACCAGCGGGGATTTTATTGTGACAGTTAGGGCAAAGTTGTTTCGGCCCTGATGAAGTTGACGAAGGCGGTTTACTGTTCGTTTGAGGCGTAACCTGCTGAATGGTCGTTTTGAAATCATGGGCGTTGGCTTGACCAATCGCATGTTCTAAGGCGGAGATGAAAACGCCTGAACTGTTAAAGCGATTTTCTGGTAATGTGGCTAAAGCTGTTTGGACACATTGGTCAATTGCTAGAGGGATGTCAGGATTAAGAAGTCGTAATGAAGGGGGTGGTTCAGTCACTCGCCGATGAATAATGGCATGGGGCGTGGTGGCTTGATGGGGGATTTGCCCTGTAAACATTTGGTAAGCCATGGCCCCAACCGCATAAACATCGGTGCGGACATCTATTTTTTGGCCGAGACTTTGCTCTGGAGACATATAAGCGGGTGTTCCCATGGCCGTTCCCGTTTGGGTTAAATGAGTGGTGGCTTCAATCAAATGTGCCAAGCCAAAGTCGGCCAGAAAAACCCATTTATCCGCCAGCAAAATATTACCAGGCTTAATATCACGGTGAATAATGTGGTGCTGATGAGCATAATCTAAGGCTGCCGCAATTTGTTTGAGATAATGCAGAATATCGTTATAAGACAAAGATTGTCGCATAACACTGCCTAACGTCCGTGACCCCTCAATATAGCGCATAACCAGATAACTATATTGGCCTTGTTGCCCATAATCATAGACGGGTAAAATATTGGGATGTTCTAATCCTGCAATAGCTTGGGCTTCCCGCTTAAACCGTTGAGCAAAACCTCGTTCTTCGGCGTAATTGGGTGGCAAAACTTTAACCGCGACTAGTCGATTTAATCCTTGTTGGCGCGCCCGAAAGACCGTTGCCATGCCACCTTGCCCGATTTTGGCTTCAATTTGATATTGCCCTAATGTTTGACCAATGAGTTCTTCCATGATGTGATTGGGTTACCTCCTTTTTTGTAAATCAGATTTTAATTGTAATGCTGAAGCAATGGGTACAGCAATTTGCATGATAGGAATGATACAGAGGCAACAATAACTGAGAAAGCCCAAACCAAAGGTAATTGCGGTAAAAAAGGAAGCCCCTAGCAAAATGATAAGATAACTGCCCCACACAAAAATAAACCAGCTAATTAACATGGCAATGCCTAAACCAGTTTGACCGCTATAAATTCGGCCAATGCCCATGATGCCAATAACGCCTAATATTTCTAAAACAACCGCTATATTAGGGTCAGGGTTGTTAGCCGTTGGTTGTTGATACGGGGGGGAATAATTGGGTATCTGGGCAGGCGGTGGATTAACAGCCAAATAGCCTTGAGGCATTACTATGGGTTCTAAGGTTGTTTTTTCAATAGAGTAGCTAGCTGCATCGCCATAGAAGGTGAATTGCATCTGTTGACCCAAGCGAATTTCATCACGATGAGTTAATGTAATTGTAATATGAGGAGTTAATTTCTGCCCATTAACGTAAGTTCCATTAGAGCTATTCAAATCCGTCAGGGTCACTTGATTCCCCTGGCGTAAGAGTTTGGCATGTTGACGCGAAACACCTTGCTCGTCAATCACAATCGGATTATCAGGTTGTCGGCCCATAATCGCCTCACCTGTAGGAATGGGGATGGTTTTCCCATTGGTTAATTGTAAATAAAATGATTCATTTATCATAGTTTATCCATTTTTAAGAGTTGTAAAATCTTCCCACCTGTAAATAATTCGGTGATTTAGTCATCAGGTGACTTCAAGTCACCTGATGACTAGACCGTATCATCTAAAAATTTAGCGGGACGGCGTTATTTGTCAAGGCATGTCGTAAGAGTTTGTTAGCTCGCTAAAGGTAGTTGCATTATCTAACAATAATTGGCGTTCTTTGCCATCTGCATTAACCCGATAAATCGCGCCGCTATTATTACCAAATTTAGCGGCAAACATGATTTTACGGCCATTATCCAACAAGCGCGCGTCCAAATAAATTCCCTGGTCATCTAGCAAAACAGGGCTACTGGTTTGTTGAAATTGATGCAAATATAAGGCGCGCTCGGTGGAATTTTCTTCACCTATGGCAAAAAGAAGTTGTCCATTTTCTAAATCAAATGGGGTAACATGGTCATCTCGGGCTTGGGGAACATCAAATATCTGGCCGTCGGTGGTATCAACCACATTAAGCCGCCGTTTGCCATCGGCAGTCGGTTGAGTCACATAAGCGTAATAACGCCCGTCATTAGGCAGAAAAAAACCTATCTCACTGGCATCGCGCACCAATTTAAGACTGTCTGCCTTAGCAACAAAATGAAGCATTAAATCTATTTTTCCCTCTTTTTGGCTGTAGTAAAGTAATTTCTGACCATCAGGGGTAAATAAACCTTGAGCAGCATCTACATGACGGGCCAAATCCACTAATTGCCCGTCAGCCAACCGTAGTAAGTATAAATCTTGTTTCGCCTCACTGTCAACTTGACTAATAAAAACGTAATCTCCTTGCGGTGCAATGGCCTCAATCACAATTTTTTCACCGCGTCGCAACTCTCGAGTTTCAGAGCCATTTGTTTTTGCCAAATATAACCCTGTTTCGTTTGCATAAAGCATCTGCTCTTCCGTCGGTGGCAGAAAGTGAATATTTTTGATTGCTTCCTTTTTATTGCGAAATAGTTCAACTTGGTTACTGCCATCAGGATTGACTATAACTGCAATGGATTCCTCCTCTATGATTGTAAATTTGTAAACCTTATTACTTACCAATGAAGGTATGGCAAAACCTTCGGTCACATCTTGAAAAGGTTGGCCGATACGTTGCCCATCTACGGAACTAAAAAGTTCAGCCGAATGTAATTTATCTTCATCGGTTATATTAGCAATGATTTGGTTATCCGTGGGGTCAACAATAACTTCCAATCGGGTTGCATTACGCACTAAGGTTTGGCGATTTTCACCATTAATATCGGCGAGAACCAATTCCCAAGCGTCATCTTGAAATAGTTCATAAATAACTTTTTGATTGTTGGGTAAGACATAGCCACTGACTCCCCCCGTCGAACTCAGACTGACGTTATAAAGCTCATTGAAACTATTAAACCAAGTCGGTGGTTGGTCAGGGGCAATGGTGGAGTACAGAGCCGCAAGCGGGGCTTGCAAATTTTCTTTACGGTCTCCCTCAGCTAGTTTATGTTTTTCGCCCGTTAATGGCTGAAAAACATACAGCATAGAACTATCTTTATCATCAATGGTTCTTGCGGCAATCCATAGCGTATTAGTAGCTTTCAGGGTGCCACTCATTAAGATATAAGACACGCCACCAACGACCATGAATAGTGCAACTATCACTATAGCTCCAACTCCCAACCATATCATAGGTTTAGGAATTGACTGAGGGGGATTAAATGAGCTACTCATGTTCTTACCACACACGCCACAAAATCGCGCCCCCAGGTCATTCATGGCATGACAATGTGGGCAAGAGTTAGCATTAAAGGGCTGGTCGGATAAAACGGTTTCAGGTTCATTAGCTATCATAAATCTAAAGGTGAATTGGCTACCAATTTGCAATTGGTCACCAGATTGAAGTGGCTTAGACGTGTGAGGAGCTAATTTCTGCCCATTAACGTAAGTTCCATTAGAACTATTCAAATCCGTCAGAGTCACTTGATTCCCCTGGCGTAAGAGTTTGGCATGTTGACGCGACACACCTTGTCCTTCAATCGCGATGGGGTTATCAGGTTGTCGGCCAATAATCGCCTCACCTGTGGGGACAGGAATAATTTTCCCGTTAGCTGTTTGTAAGTAAACTTCAGGATTCATGATGTTTTTCCACCTGTAAATTTTCAGGTGATAAGGCCAGCCTTTATAAGGTTCAAAACCTTATAAAGGCTTAAACCATGCCCCATCACCAAATTATTTACAGGTGGCTATTTTTTCCTCACTTTACATCCATACGACTAAAGGCCCAGTCAGGGCCGACATTTGCATTGCCAATAATTTGTTGCTGATTACTGCCATCACCGCCCATCTTCCAAATCGCCCAACTGCCACCACGTGCGCTACGGAAAATTAAATCGCCGCCGGGGGTATAAACGGGCAAGGTATCATGCCCATTCGTATCCGTCAATTGTTTCAAATTACTACCATCAATGCCAATGGTGTAAATATCCACATTATCATTGACCTTACGACTAAAGGCAATCGTTTTGCCATCAGGCGACCAGGTGGGGAAATCATCAGTGCCATCATTTGTAATTAAGCGATGCCCCGTATCATCCCAATTAGAAATCCAAATCCCCGATTTATTATCTCGGCCTGACCGATAGACCATTTGCTGTCCATTTGGCGACCAACTGCCATTCTCGCCAATCAATTCAAAGCGAGTTTGGCTAGGGTCAAGAATATTACGGAAATAGATACGGTAATCACCACCTGGCCTACCATCATACGCCACTGTTCGGCCATCAGGTGAAACACTCGCCCAACGTGCTGACCCCTCTTTCCAATCCAAGTTTTGTAATATGGTGAGATTATTTTGCAAACAAACCACCGTTTGGTCATTATTATGGCGTTCACATAGCCAAACACCGTAACGGTCGCGACAAATATCACCCAATGGCGTAGGCAAATCAATCCCCACCAATCCCCCGCTAATCGTGCCAAAATCACACTCTATGCGTCCGTCGCGCAGTTGTTGATTAATGCCTTGCTCACCAAAAAAGAACATTTGCTTACCATTAGGCGACCATGACGGCCCCGCCCCGCGTTGAATAATGAAGGTTTCATTTTTACCATTGGTATCAGCCACATAAAGATTATGTAAACTCCCGTCCCATTTGGTATAAGCCAATTGATACGTGCCACCCCCTTTCGGTTTAATGGCTGCCGCTTTAACGGTAGGCGTTAAGGTCGGCGTTTCCGTAATAATCGGCGTAGGGGTCATGGTCATGGTGGGCGTAGCGGTGGGCGGCCCTTCAATGGTAAAACTGCCCGTCGCCAGCAACTCATCATTAAATAAAATTTCTAGTTTCCATTCACCTACGGGTAAGGGTTCTCCCCCCGTCGCACCTAATGGATAATCAAACGTGCCATTGGTTTGACCTGACCAATTTTCTGGTTCACTTCGTAAACTTTCTTTGCCATCTAAATACCACACCCGCGTCCAGGTGTCTTGGGGGGTGAGATTCGTATAATCAAAAATAAAGTAAATTTCTTTAATCCCTACCTTAAAGCGGGTGACATAATCACTTTTTTGGCTTTGGTCAAGGGGTTTGGCCGAAAATAACAAAGTATTAATACTTGTTTTAGGCAGCGTAGTCGGGGTATTTGTTACGCTTACGGTGGGGGTATCGCTAGGGGCAGCAGCAACCATTGTTTCAGTAGGTGACGGCGTATTAGCGGCTATCGGGCTGGCTGAGTCGCTCAAGAGTAAAAAGCCAATGCCCGACATTAAAAGTAATATAAAGGCAATTAATAGCGCAATAACCGCCATTAAGATTTTATTTCCCCCCGCAGGCGGTGGCGGAGTATTTCTGACAGACATCATGGTTTTATCAGCATCAGACATGATAATTCTCTCCTCTTGACATTACAATGGCTAAAACCAAAGATAGTTAGGCAACACTTTAATAATTACAAAAAACGCACTCCCCGATTAATTGACCAGTGAGCGCGTTAAATTAAATGTAATCCTCTTAGCATGCCACCCTAAAGGCGTAATTTGCCCCTAATTTACCATAATAAATCAATTTTTGCAAATATCATTCCGTAATACTTAAATCAACGCCGTCTCCAACGCCTCCGCCAGCGAGCGCGTCGGCAGAAGTTGCAACGGTGGATTTTTCAATTGTTTCAATTGCGTTGAG
>JFJP01005545.1_pt1 | contig 16933 bp, 15 predicted proteins | sample 431651 | NCBI WGS metagenome assembly JFJP01 (sample SAMN02602958, study PRJNA72255) | Microbial mat metagenome, whole genome shotgun sequencing project. | biome: fresh water; feature: sink hole; material: water; isolation source: purple microbial (photo- and chemosynthetic) mats found in... | reverse complement strand
GTCAAAGTTGGATGAATGCTGCTGAGGCACTCAGTCATGTAGGCTTCGGCGCGCAAAGGAACGGCAATGAACGTGCTGAGCATGGCGAGATGGCTGTTTTGCAAGTCAAGCACATAGGGTGTGTGGCCTCGCTCGGATTTGTCAGGATTGGTGAACACGTCAAAGCGGGCCATCAGGATTCCTCGCGCCCATCGCCGAGACTCTTGCCAAAGGTGCGGTACTGGGCACCCCAGATGCCATGGCGTGCAACCCTGGCGTTGTAAGCGGCGATCGCATCTTTGTTGTCTTCGTTCCATTTTTCCCAGTAGCGTCGTTTGACTTCTTCCGCCAGCAAGGTGTCAACCGTTTGCGAAATGTTCAGGCCCATTTCGCGTGCTGCCGCCAGCACGCTGGCGTTGAGCGACAGATTGGTGGCTTTTTTGGGTGAGTTTTCAAATTTCAGCATGAAAGTTTCCATGGATCATGCGCAAAGTATATGCGCATCAAGCAGATGGTTGAACCTGTAGCACCCGCCCCGGATTGAGCAGGTTGTGCGGGTCAAGCGCCTGCTTGATGGCGCGCATGGCTTGCAGGGCCACCGGGGATTTGTAATGGGCCAGGTGATCAACCTTGAGACTGCCGATACCGTGCTCTGCTGAAATGGAGCCGCCAAACTGCATCACGCTGTCAAACACCAGCCGGTTCACCAGCGGCTCCTGATCGCGCAGAAACACGGCGGCATCCACACCCAAAGGGGCTTGAACGTTGTAGTGCAAATTGCCGTCGCCAAGGTGGCCAAAATTAACCAGTCGCACACCAGCAATAGCTTGTTGCAGCAGCGTATCGGTGGCCTGCACAAACGCTGGAATCGCCGACACCGGCACTGAGATGTCGTGTTTGATGTTCAATCCCTCTTCTGCCTGCGCCAGCGGAATGCTCTCGCGGATTTGCCACAGGGTTTTGGCTTGCGCCAGGCTCTCGGCCACCACCGCATCGGTGACGCAGCCGTTGTCCATGGCGGCCTCCAGCAAGCCTTCAAGTTGCGCGCGCGCATGGGTTTCAGACTCATGGTCAGAGTTTTCGAGCAACACGCAAAATGGCGAGTCAGTGAATGGCACGCGCAGGTGGCCGAAATGCCGGTTGACCAGCCCAAGCGCAAACTGTCCCATCACCTCAAAACCCGTCAGTCCAGCGCCCAGATGCTGATGTGCCAGACCCAGCAGTGTGACAGCCGCGTCCATGCTTGGCAGCGCGGCCCAGGCGGTCAATTGCGCAGCAGGCAGCGGATAAAGCTTGAGCGTGGCAGCGGTAATGATGCCCAGCGTGCCCTCGGAGCCAATGTACAGGTGGCGCAGGTCGTAACCGGTGTTGTCCTTGCGCAGGCCACTCAAGCCAGCCCAGATGTCGCCCTGCGCCGTGACTACTTCGAGCCCCAGGCACAGCTCGCGTGCATTGCCAAAGCGCAGCACCTGGGTGCCGCCCGCATTGGCTGCCAGATTGCCACCGATGGTGCACGAGCCTTCGGCGGCCAGACTCAACGGAAACAAAAAACCGGCGGCGCGAGCAGCGTCTTGCACTGCTTGAAGGATGCAACCAGCCTCTACCGTGATGGTCAGGTTGGCGGCGTCGATGTGGCGCACGGCATTCATGCGCTGCAGGCTCAGCACAATTTGTTGCCCGGTGTCATCTGGCGTGGAACCCACCACCAGCCCGGTGTTGCCACCTTGGGGCACCAGGCTGATGCCGCTGTGCGGGTGCAGTGTGAGGTAGCCGACACAGGCTTTGACAACGGCGCTGACTTCTGCAGTGCTGGCCGGGCGCACCACCGCCAGGGCTCGGCCATGCGTGCGCTTGCGCCAGTCTTGCGTCCAGGCACTCAGGTCGCCGTCGGTCAGGACATGGGGGGGGCCGACGATGGCCATCAGTTCATCAAGCAGTGGTTTCATGGGCAGGCGCAGTGTTGTCAGTTTGTTTGACGGCTTTGAAGCGCAACCGAATGTGCAGGGCGCATGCCGCAAACAGCAGCAGGCACAGCAGCACTTCGATGAGGCCGAGCCAGTTGCCCGGCGGCTTGTCGCTGTAGCCGCGCACCACTCCTTCAATAAAGTACAGCCACACCAGCAGGCTGACCCAGCGGTAGGTGTACATGCGGTTTTTCAGTAAACCAATCAGCGGCAGGCACAGCGGCAGCACTTTGAGCGCCAACAGCGAGCCGCCCGGGCGTATGGGTGCCAGCCACAACTCCCAGGCCAGGCCGAGCAAGATCAACCCGAGCAGACTGCCAACCGCCAGCACACGGGTGGCCGCGACCGACGCTGATGGGGCATTGACCAGCACGCTGTCGGCAGCCAGTTGGGGGGTGGGGGCGGGTATTTTCATTTGGGGTGGCATCATAGCGGTATGAATGAACTGACTCAAATTTCGCCAGGATGGCAACAACGGCTTGATGAAGTGCTGAAGGGTCTGCGTATTTTTCCGTGGCGCAACACCACCCACACGCTGCGCGAACGCTTTCGCGAAGACCGGCTGGGCTTGACTGCCAGCAGCCTGACCTTTACCACCACCATTGCGCTGGTGCCGCTGGTCACGGTGGCACTGGCGGTGTTTACCGCGTTTCCGATGTTTGCCAAATTTCAGGATGTGCTGCAAAAGTGGCTGATAGAAAGCCTGATTCCTGACAACATTGCGCGCCAGGTGCTGGGTTACCTGACGCAGTTTGCCGGCAAGGCCAGCAAGCTCGGTAGTGCCGGTCTGGCGGTGCTGTTCATCACCGCGCTGGCGCTGATTTTGACGATTGACCGCACCTTGAACAATATCTGGCGCGTGCGCAAACCCCGGCCGCTGGGGCAGCGTGTGCTGGTCTATTGGGCTGCCATGACGTTGGGGCCAGTGCTGCTGGCGGTGAGCTTGACCCTGACCTCGTATGCGCTGTCGGCCTCCAAGGGGCTGGTGGGGGTGATGCCGGGCGGCTTGCAACTGCTGCTCGATAGCTTGCAGTTTGTCTTGCTGGCCGCTGGCATGGCCGCGCTGTACCGCTATGTGCCCAACACCCGGGTGCTTTGGGGGCATGCCTGGGCCGGCGGGCTGTTTGTGTCGGCCGGGTTTGAGCTGGCCAAGCGGGTGCTGGTGTTTTACCTGGGCAAGGTGCCCACTTATTCGGTGCTGTACGGCGCGTTTGCCACGGTGCCGATTTTGCTGGTGTGGATTTATGTGGCTTGGGTGATTGTGTTGCTGGGGGCGGTGATTGCGGCGTATTTGCCCAGCTTGCTGTCTGGCGTGCAGCGTCGGGCGCGGGCGCATGGCTGGCAGTTTTTGCTGGCCATTGAGTGCTTGCAGCAGCTGAACCGGGTGCGCTTGACCGAAGCCCGGGGTTTGGACATTGAGCGCTTGAGCACACTGCTGCAAGTCGATGCGCTACAGCTGGAGCCAGTGCTTGACACGCTGATGCAGCTCGACTGGGTGGGCCAATTGCAGGAAGACCGCGCCAATGCCAGCGCCCGGCTGGTGCTGTTGGCGGACCCCGACCAGACGCTGCTGGCTCCACTCCTCGATGCCTTGCTGCTGGAGCACGAGCCAAGTACCGAAAATTTATGGAAAAACGGCCGCTGGCCCTTGCTGTACCTGCGTGCGGCGCTATGAAGTTGGGTGCAATTTTCTGCTGCTGCGTCAACCGGCAAATGGCATGTTTCGCAGCAGCACATACAGCGCGGTGCCGACCAAAATGCTCAGCAGCGCGTGCCTGCACCACCATTGCAAGCCCACCACGCAGGCCACCGCTGCCAACTCGGCCCATGGGCCACCGGGGTTGGCGCGGGCGCTGCCCACCAGCGTGTGCAACAGCAGCAGCGTCATGATGGCCAGTGGCAAAAAGCGGCCCAGTTGCTGTACCAGCGGGTGCTTTTGCAAAAACCTGGCCGCCAGAAAGGGCAGGGCGCGCAAGCCGAAGGTCACAGCCGCCATGGCCACCATGGCTGCCAGTGCATAGCCCGGGTGGATGGTGTTCATGGTGCGGACTCCTTGCTGGCATCGTCTTTTGGCGCGGTTGTTGGCAGCAGCATGCCCGCCAGCACACACAGCGCGATGGCGATTAACAGCGCCTGCTGCTGCATCAGCAGTTGTGCGGCCGCGTAGCTGGCCAGCGCCACCCACAGCGGTGCGGCACTGTGGGCACTGCGCCACTGCTCTACCGCCAGCACCGCAAACAGCGCGGCCAGTGCAAAGTCCAACCCGACCAACGGCACCTGTGCCTGGCTGCCAATCAGCGCACCCAGCAGTGTGCCCAGCACCCACCAGCCCTGGTTGAGCAGCGCCAGCAACACCATTTGTCGGGTGCTGGTGTCAGCCGGCAGCGTGGTCAGTACCGAATAGGTCTCGTCGGTCAGCGCAAACACCAGATACCAGCGTGCCCACGGTTGGTGGGGCAATTTGTCCAGCAACGACAAGCCGTAAAAAATATGTCGCAAATTGACGACCAGCGTCGCCAGCGCAATCGCGGCCAGCGGCAGCCCGGCAGCCAGCATCGGCACCATCATGAACTGCGCTGCCCCGGCAAACACCAGCACACTGGCCAGCAGCGCCAGCCACCACACGGCACCCGCTTGCACAAACAAAAAACCAAACACCATGCCCAGCGGCACATAGCCCATGGCCACCGGAACGGACAGCGACAGCACAGAAATGACCGGTACAGTTGCAGTTGCAGTTGCAGTTGCAGTTGCAGCGGGGATGGGGTTGGTTGGCAGTGACGGCATATGTAGAGAAACAGGCAAATAGCGCGCAGGCAGGCCAGGATTGTGCCAGCCGCTGCGGCCACGCCCGTCGGCCAGATGGACGCTGCCAAACGGATCAGCCGCTGTCCTTGGGCCTTGATCTATGAACGATTTATGCCTCTAGCCCTTATAGGGAAAGCGCTGGCAGCTATGATTAATCAAGCGCTATGGGGGTGGCCTGGTAAAACACCACCCGGTTGCGCCCGGCATCTTTGGCCAAGTACATGGCGCTGTCGGCGTGCTTGAGCGCACGCTCCTGGCTGCTGTCGTCTGGTCCGAACATTGCCACGCCGATGCTGGCGCTACAGCGGTGTTCAACTTGCGTATCTGCCACACCCTGGTGTTTGATGGCCAACAGGTAGGGGCGGGCGATGTTTTGGCGCACGCTTTCAGCCAATACCTGGGCTTGTTGCCGCGACACATCTGCGTCGCTGTCAAGTTCGCTGAGCATCACCACAAATTCATCGCCACCAATGCGCGCCACAGTATCAACCTGGCGGACACAGGCTCTGAGCCGGTGCGCCACCTCAATCAACAACAGATCGCCGGTGGCGTGGCCGTGGGTGTCGTTGAGCGGCTTGAAATTGTCTAGGTCGAGAAACATCAGCGCCCCATAGTGGCGGTTGCGCTGGTTGAGCAACATGGCCTGGCCTAGCCGGTCGGCCAGCAGGCGGCGGTTGGGCAGATCGGTCAGGGCATCAAAAAAAGCCAGCTGGCGCACCTTGTCTTCAAGGACCTTGCGCGCCGAGACATCCGAGAACAGACCGACATACTGGCGCGTAATGCCGTGTTCGTCACGCACCGCGCTGATGTTGAGCAACTCGGCATACACCTCACCGTTTTTACGCCGGTTCCAGATTTCACCGCTCCAGTGGCCTATGTAGGTCAGTTCTTGCCACATTGCGCGGTAAAACTCCGGGTCTTGCCGCTCAGACTTGAGCAAGCGCGAGTTTTGCCCGATGGCTTCATCGCGGCTGTAACCAGTGATACGGCAAAACGCCTTGTTGACATTCAGAATGCAGCCAGCGGCATTGGTGATGGTGATGCCCTCATAGGCGTGGCTGAACACGCTGGCGAGCATTTGCAACTCCAGTTCAGCTTTTTTTCGCTGGCTGATGTCACGCAAAAAGGCAAATACCTCGCCTTCAGCGGCTGGGTTGACGGTGGCGTTGACCTCAACATCCCACAGCGTGCCGTCTTTGCGCCGATGCCGGGTTTCAAAGCGGTCACGGCCAGCGGCCTGTAACTGCTGCATGTGCCGCTGTGTGTCGCTGCTGTGTTCCATGGCATCAAGCTCGGTGATGTGCAACGTCAGCAGCTCTGCCTCGGTGTAGCCCGACAAGGCACAGTAGGCCGGGTTGACCTGGCGCAAATAGCCTACAGCATCGGTGCGCCAAAAACCATCCAGCGTGGTTTGCAGCACGCTTTGCAAGGCGCTGTAGTTTTGTTGTACGTTGCGCTGGGCCAACTTGAGTTCAGTGATGTCCTGCAACGACCCCACCAGCCACAGTTGCTGACCATGGCCAGTGCCATGGGTTTGGCCACTTGCCAGGCAGATGCGCTGGCTGCCATCCGCGCGGCGGGCATTGAGCTCCAGCACATACGGTGTGCCGTGGCTGATGGCTTGCTGAACCGCTTCTGAGAGCTTGCGAAAGTCAGCCGGCTCATACAACCGGGCTTGCTCGGCAAAGCGCGGCGCACCTTGTTCTGGCGGCAAGCCAAAGATCAAAAAAAGTTCGGTTGACCAGGTCACCTGGTCGGTGGTGGCATCCCATTCCCAGCTGCCGACATGGGCAATGGACTCGGTGCGTGCCAGCATGCTCTGGCTTTGTAGCAGGGCGTTTTCGTGCGCTGCCAAACGTGCCAGCAGGGCGTTGAAGGCCGCTACCAGCTGCCCGATTTCGCCACCCACCTGCACGTTGACCGGTTGTAGCGGTTTCCCGCAGTGGCCCAGCATCGTCAGGGCCTGGACGGCTTTGAACACCGGCACCAGTTGCAGTCGCAGCAGCCACCAGGTCAGTCCGCCGGCCAGCAGTGTCAGCAGCAGCGTGGCATACATCATGTGCTGCTGAATGCGGTGGATGGGGGCAAACGCCTCGGCGGTGGGCAGCACGGCAGACACGATCCAGCCAGAAATTGGCACCACTTTGTCTGATGCCAGTATCTCTACACCTTTTGGGTTGGTAATAATCTGCGATCCCTCAAAGCCAGCAATGAACCGGTCAAGCGCCTGATTGACACCCGCGCCCGGCAGCTGTTCCATGATGCGTGCCGGGTCAGTGGCGGTGATCACACGGCGCAGTTTCGGGTCCACCAGCACGTAGCCGCCAGTCTTGCCGTAATGGTTGTCGGTGATGATGCGCAAAAAGTGGGGGCGCTTCAGGTTGGTCAGTCCGGTCAGCACGCCAATCACCCGGTCACCGGTATCGCGCACCGGTGCCGACATGCCAAACATCGGGTCACCGCGGCGGGCATCGACAAACACCACCCCAATTGAGGCACGCCCTTGCTGCAAGGCGGTGTGCACCGACTGCAAATCCATCCGCCCATGCCCAACCCGACCAGCGCTGCTGGGCAGCTCGGCAATCGGTTGCCCTTCGGCGTTGAGTGCCAGCACCGCCTCATTGAATTCATTGGCCAAAATCGGCCGGTTGTTCAGGTGGGATTGCAAGGCCTTGGCATCTTGCAGCATGGGTGCGCTGATTTCATTGGCGACCAGTTGCAGCCATTGCAGGCGCTCGGACAGGCTGTGTTGTACCTGCGAACTCAGCAGCGCCACGTTGGCGCGCTGCTGGGCGCTGAGTTCGCTTTGCATGTCGTGACGCAGCGAATAACTGGCATAAAACGACAAGCTCCACAAACTGACCAGAAAAATGGCCATGGTGGACAGTGTGACGCGGGTCTTGAGGGAGTGCCGATTCAATAATTTCAGCTGCATGACACCAATGCTACCGCTTGCGTCGTGGCGCTGTGGGTCCTGACTGACGGCTTGCAAAAAAAAATAATCTTAGTGCCGCCAGTGCATGTTGTTATTGCGCTATAAGCTATATTAACAATAGTAAAACATGTGGCTTTGGCGTACTCCTGGGACGCCGCCGGGGCAATGCTACTTCTACAATCATGCGCACTCGCACAGTGAGCGTGGCGGGCGCTGCGGTGCGACAAGGCGCAACCAGGCTCAGCATCAGCCGCTGCGCAAGCCAGATGCCAGTTAATTTTCTAAAAGGGGCACAACACCATGAAGCATGTGATCATAGGCGCCGGTTCGGCCGGCGTGCGGGCAGCTGAAACCTTGCGCGACCACGCACCCGATGACAGCATCACGCTGGTCAGTGGCGAGCCGGGCGAACCCTATTCGCGCATGGCCATTCCCTACATCCTCAACGGGGCGATCGATGAAGATGGTGCGCGCCAGCGCCGCTCGCATCAGCATCTGGCGAGTTTGGGCATTCGCTATGTGAACGCGCGTGCGCTGCAAGTCAGCGCCGGACCCAACGGCGGCCAGGTAGCGCTGCAAGACGGTGCGCTGCTGGATTACGACCGGCTGCTGGTGGCCACTGGCTCGTCACCGAGCCTGCCACCCATCCCCGGCACCGATGTGCCCGCTGTGGTGACTTGCTGGACGCTGGACGACGCGCGCCAGATTGCCGCAAAACTCAAGCCCGGTGTGCGCGTGATCATGCTGGGCGCAGGTTTTGTCGCCGGGGTGTGCATGAAATCGCTGGTGAACAGCGGCGCGCGGTTGTCGGTGGTGGCGGGGCGCTCCGGGCAAATCTTACGTTCGATGATGACACCTGTGGGTAGCAGCCTGCTGCAACGCTGGCTGGAAGCACGTGGGGTGGAGGTCATCACCAGCGGGCGCACGCTGCGCATCGAGCCGGGCCCGAGGCTGGTGATGGACACCCGCAGCATCGATGCCGACCTGATCATTCTGGCCACCGGAGTCGAGCCAAATGTGGCGTTTCTCAAAGGCACGGGTGCCGAAATCCGCAGCGGTGTGGTGGTTGATGAACGTATGCGCACCAGTGTGCCGCACATTTATGCGGCAGGTGACGTGGCGCAGGGGCGTGATTTTTCAACCGGCGAGTGGGTGGTGCATGCGCTGCAGCCCACCGCCACCGAACATGGCCGGGTGGCGGCGCTCAACATGCTGGGCCAGCCAGTAGCCTACCGTGGCAGCCTGAGCATGAACGTGCTCGACACCGTGGGGCTGATCTCGCACACCTTTGGCTTGTGGCAGGGTAGCGTCACGGGTGAGGTGACCGAAGTGGTGGATGAGGCCAACTACCTCTATACCCGCCTGTGTTTTGAGGCCGATCAGCTGATTGGTGCCATCACCGTCGGCCACCCACACCATGTGGGCGCCATCCGCGGGCTGATCCAGTCGCGCCGCCATCTGGGAGCGTGGAAAGACCAGCTGGTGCAAAACCCGCATTTGGTGATGGATGCGTTTGTTGAACTGAATCAGGGCATAATTGGCCTCTAGCGCTTATCCGTATTGCGCTTCTAGCTATTAAAATATTCGTATCTTGGTGTCCGGTCAGCGCACCAGCGCGACTCCCTTGATCTGCGCGTACAGCGCCAGCCCTGGGGCAATCTGTAGCGCCTGCGCCGAGTAGCGGCTGATGCGCGACAGCAAACGCACCGACTGCTGTCCCTTGCCGAGGCGCAAACCAACCAGCACCTGTCCGTGGCCGTCATCGGCCACTTCCACCACGGTGGCGCTCAGGATGTTCAAAATGCTGGTGTGCTGCGCGCGCAGCAACGCCAGGCTGACATCGCGCGCCTGGATGCGCAGCCGCACCCGCTTGCCGGGCGGCGGCGGGTTGTTCCCCGTGGTTGGAATCAGCAGGCGGCCACCATCAAACACCAGTGCGGTCAGTTGTTCGCTGGATGCATCAGTGGCGACCGTCGCTTCAATCAGCGCGGCGGCGCTGTCACCCTGCGCCAGCGGCAGGTCAAGTCGTGTCAACAAGTCGATCAGCGCGCCGCTGGCCTGCACGATGCCGGCCTGCAGCAGCACCAGGTGGTCGGCCAGGCGCGCGACTTCGTCGGCCGAATGGGTGACATACAGCAGCGGAATGTCGAGCCGTTCGTGCAACTGCTCCAGCCAGGGCAGGATTTCGGCCTTACGTTGTGCGTCGAGTGCGGCCAGGGGTTCGTCCATCAGCAGCACCTTTGGACTGCCCGCCAGGGCGCGGGCCATCGCCACGCGCTGGCGTTCGCCACCCGACAACTCGTGCGGCATGCGTGCCAGCAGATGCGCGATGCCCAGCAACTCCAGCGCGTGGTCCCAGCCGTGACGGCGCTGCGCTGCGGGTGTGCGCTCAAAGCCGTAGCGGATGTTGCGCTCCACACTCAGGTGCTCAAACAAGCTGGCTTCTTGAAACACATAGCCCAGTGCGCGCTGGTGTACCGGCTTGAAAATGCCCTGCACGCTGTCTTGCCAGACCTCACCGGCCACGCTGATGCGCCCCTGCGCGCGCGGCTCCAGCCCGGCCAGCACGCGCAGACAGGTTGTTTTGCCCGAGCCCGAGGGGCCAAACAGGGCGGTCACACCGCGCCCGGGCAGGTTCAGGTCCACGTCCAGCACGAAACCGGCTCGCTTCAGGTCAATGCGCAACTGCAAGCTGTCGTTCATGGTGTACGCCGTTGACGCGCCAAATGGCGCTGGTTGTAGCTGTGCAGTGCCAGCAGCACGGCAAATGAAAACACCAGCATCACGGCGGCCAGTCGGTGTGCGTCGGCGTATTCGGTCGCCTCGACATGGTCATAAATCTGCACCGACACCACGCGTGTCACCCCGGGAATGTTGCCGCCGACCATCAGCACCACGCCAAATTCACCCACGGTGTGGGCAAAGCTCATGATGATGCCAGTGACAAAGCCCGGTCGGCACAGTGGCACAACGACGCTGAAAAAGGTGTCAAAGGGCGACGCGCGCAGTGTGGCTGCCACCTCCAGCGGGCGACTCCCCAGCGCCTCAAACGCGTTGTGCAGCGGCTGCACCATGAACGGCAGCGAATACAGCACCGAGCCAACCACCAGCCCGGCAAAGCTAAACGGCAGCACTCCCAAGCCCAGCGATTGCGTCAACTGCCCCACCGGGCCGTGCGGCCCCATGGTCACCAACAGGTAAAAACCCAGCACCGAAGGCGGCAGCACCAGTGGCAGCGCCACCAGTGCGCCGACCGGTTTTTTCAGCCAGTGCTGGCTGCGCGCCAGCCACCAGGCCAGTGGCGTGCCCAGCAGCAACAGCAGCGCCGTGGTGAGCGTTGCCACCTTCAGTGTCAGCGCAATGGCTTGCAGGTTATCGCCAGATAGCAGCATGGGATGGGGCAGGGGCTTTGGGTGGGAGAAAGGCCGCGTTACAGATCGTAGCCGTAGGAGCGGATCAGGTCTTTGATGTTGGGGCTTTTCAGCAGCCTCATTAGCGCCTGCGCGGCTTCGTTGCTGGCAGATTTTTGCAGCACCACCGCATCCTGGCGGATGGGGTCGTACAGATTTTGCGGCACCACCCACATCGAGCCGCTCTTGAGCTTGCCGCCTTCGAGCACCTGCGACATGGCGACAAAGCCAACGTCGGCGTTGCCGGTGGAGGCAAAGGTAAAGGTCTGGCCAATGCTCTCGCCCTGCACCAGCTTCGGCGTGAGGGCGGCAGTCAGGCCCAGCTTGTCAATCACCTGCACCGTTGCAGCACCGTAGGGGGCAACCTTGGGGTTGGCGTAAGACACTTTGCCCAGGTTGGCGGCTTTAAGCACCTCGCCCTTGGCATCGACCCGTTTGGCATCGGCTGACCACAGCACCAGCTTGCCAGTTGCGTAAGTGAAGCGGCTGCCGGGTTGTCCCAGGCCTTCTTTTTCCAGCTTTTCGGGGGTGGCGGTGTCGGCTGACAGCAGCACGTCAAACGGCGCGCCGTTCTTGATTTGCGCGTAGAGCTTGCCGGTGGCACCGAGGGTGACCTTGATGGTGTGGCCGGTGGTTTTTTCCAGCACCGCACCGATTGCCTTGATGGGTTCGGCAAAGTTGGCCGCCACCGCCACCTGGGCGTCGGCGGCAAAGGCGCTGGCATGAGCCAGCACGGCCAACATGAGAATGGACAGGGTACGGGGGGTATGGCGCATGGAAAGGTCTCCGGGTGTGAGGGCGCTGAGTGAGTCGGGCTACTTCGACGAAGAGAACAGCGTTGTTCCAAAATAGAATAGCGAGTCTATCAAATCAAATGCCCAAGTGTTTGCATGCCTGTGATTGCAGCAGGATGCGCAGTAGGGCGGTTTCTTTTACCCGGCGCTATTTGCGCTGGTGTGCTTTCTTTCGTTCAACGCGCTGACCTTTCATGATTTACTTTACCCATGCCGAAATTGACCAACTCATCAGCGAAGACCTGCCGCTGCACGACGAAACCACGCGGGCGCTGGGCCTGCCAGACGTACCTGGCACGCTGACCTACACCGCACGCCAGCCCGGCGTGCTCGCCGGGCTCAAGCCGTGCCTGCAGATGGCGCAAAGCCTGGGGCTGCGGGCTGAACCGCTGGCGCAAGATGGCAGCCGCCTGGCAGCGCAGCAGCCGGTGCTGCGCCTGCATGGCAACGCCCATGCCTTGCATGTGGCGTGGAAGCAGGGCATGAATGTGCTGGAGTACCTGGGTGGCATTGCCAGTACCACGGCGGGGCTGTTGCAGGCGGCACGCCAGGCCAATCCAGGCATCCAGGTCGCGGCCACGCGCAAGGCGTTTCCCGGTGCGCGGCGCTGGCAGCAATACGCCGTGCTGTGTGGTGGCGGCATGGTGCACCGGGCCGACTTGTCAGAGAGCATTCTGGTGTTTGCCCAGCATCGGGTGTTTTTGCCTGGCGTGAGCGTGGCTGAGTTGGTGGCGCGTGCGCACGCCGCCAGTCCGGAAAAATTTGTACTGGTCGAAGCTGACGATGAGGTCGATGCGCTGGCGGCCGTGCAGGCCGGTGCCAACGGCGTGCAACTCGACAAAATGCTGCCCGAGCAACTGGCGGCGCTGGTGCCACGCCTGCGCCAGGCCAGCCGGGCAAGCCAACTGATCCTCAACGCGGCCGGTGGCATCCGGCGCGATAACGCCGCTGCTTACGCGGCCACCGGCGTGGATATTTTGGTGACTTCCAGTCTGTACACCGCTGCGGCGGCAGACTATGCGGCGCAGATGCAAGCAGTGTGAGCTTTGCCGTAGCGCCCAGGCAGCATCGGCACTGCGTGCGCTATTACTATTGAAGAGATAGCATGTAGCGCTTATTCCACAAGCGCTAGAGGCTTATTTTTCATATAAACCCTATCCGTCGCAGACCCCAGGCCCGGCACGCACTGCCAACCTTGAAAATCGCTACGATCGGTTTGCCAGGCTTTGCTGCCAGGTGGTTGGCGTGGCGATGCGACGGCGGCTATGGCGCGGGCGGTGTGAAACAATCCGCCCATGACAGTTCCCATCGATTCCCTCAACGAAGCCCTTGGCCACGCTATCAGCGACAAGCGGCTGGAGGTGCTGCGCCGTGTCGGCCAATCGGGCAGCATCAGCCAGGCCGCGCGTGAGGTGGGCATCAGCTACAAAGCGGCATGGCAGGCCATTGATACCTTGACCAATCTCAGCGGTGCAGCGCTGGTCAACCGCACGGTGGGTGGCAGTGGTGGTGGTGGTGCAAGCCTGACACAGCAGGGTTTGGCGTTGCTGGCGTTGGCCGATGCGCTGGTGGCCGCACGTCAGCAGGTACTGGCTGCCTATACCGGTGGCGCACAGCTGGCCATTGGCTTGGGGCTGCGCACCAGCATGCGCAACCAGTTACCCGCTACAGTGCTGCGTTGTGAGGCGGTCAGCCCGACTGATCCGCTGGTATGGGTGGATGTGCAAACTGCCGGGGGCGCGGTGTTGACGGCCAGCCTGACGCACGAGAGTGCTGATTTGCTGGGGCTGAAAGGCGGTTTGCCAGTGCTGATCTTGTGCAAAGCCACCGCCGTCAGGATCACCGGGGGCGTGATGGCGGCAGAAACACTTGCTGCGCCATCCCAGCCGCGCGATGTGAGTTTGCTCGCCGGGGTAGTTGACCGTGTGACAGCCGGGGAAGGGCGCGATGAAGTCGTGATGGCGCTGCCAGGTGGCGGTCAATGGGTCGGATTTACTGCGCATCCACAGGTGCTGTCAGTCGGTCAGTTGGCCACTGCGCACATGGCTGGCGCAGCGCTGGTGGTCGGTTTGGGTTAATCCTTGTGCCCCAGCTTGCGGTACAGCGTGGCGCGGCTGATGCCCAGCGTCTGAGCCGCCAGCGCCACATTGCCGCCAGATTCTTCCATCGCCTGACGGATCATCGATGCCTGCATCTGGCGGATGGCGACGGCGCCGCCATGCGGTTGCGCGGTGGCGTTTGCTGCATGGGCGCTGGATGCCAGCGTTGCCAGGGCGCGCAGGCGCAGGCCATTGCGCAGCGGCACGTCCAGTGTGTTGTCGCTGCGCCGGGCCGCATCAAACAATGCCTGAAACGGCAGACCAAAAAGGCCACTGGCATGCACCTGTGCGGTAAGCCCTGGAACAATTTGCCGCGCCACGGAATTGGCTCCGCTGACCCGACCTTCGGCGTCCAGCCCCAGCAGCGCATCAGCGGTGCTGCCCAGCCCATGGCCGGGCCAGTTCAACCGCAGCATCAGCCGATGCGGTGTCGCCAGCACCATCGCATTTTCGATTTGCGCGCCAGACTGCATCACCAGATGTTTGAGCTCGGTACGTTCGGGCACGTCGATGCCTGTCAGGTCGAGCATGCCCATGCACTGGCCCTCAGGGTCAAACAAGGGCACACCGGCACAGGTGTAATGGGTGTTGCCCAAAAAGAAATGTTCGCCGCGATGCAGCCACACGGGTTGCAACTCGGCCAGCGCCGTGCCAATCGCTGTGGTCCCGACCCGTTGCTCCGACAAATCTGTGCCAATGCGCGTGATCAGGCTGGCACGCTGGTCGTGGCTGTCAATCGGGCCACTGGTGTCGAGCACGATGCCTTCGGCGTTGGTCAGGATGGCAAAGTACCCGGTGTTGGCAATCGCGTTGCCCAGCCCTTGCATGATGCCCTGCGCGCTTTGCAGTAGCCGCTGATTGGCCTCCTGGGTCAGGGCGCGGTGTGCCGGGCTGATCACTTCAAATTGCACCGGTTGGCTAGGCGCCATGCCCAATTGCAGACAACGTTGCCACGAACGGTCAACCCACGGAGCCGCCAGCCCCCAGGCCAGCGCAGAGCGATCCTGCAGCACCTGCTGCCGGGCACGGGCGATGGCATGGCTGCGCCGCTCATCGTCGGCGGCCAACGGGCCTACTTGGCTGGTTTGAGGGGCGCTTGGGTTCACAAAAGCTGCGGTGGTCTGAAGTGCTGAAGGTGCGCGATTATCAACGTCAGTTTGCTGTCTCAATTTGAGAATTTCACACACGGATGGTGCATATCTAGGGTTAGTCCTAGGTGCTGGTTTGCTGACAAGCTGAACAATCGCTATGCTTTCAATTTCATAGGAACAGCGCTGCATAAGTGCCGTCCGAATTCGGTTTTACATCACCTCCAGGAGATATTCATGCAAAAGGTGTTGCACATCAACGCAGACAAGTGCACCGGTTGTCTGCAGTGCGAAATGGCGTGTTCATTTGAAAATTACGGTACGTTCGCCACGGCCAAGTCGCGCATCAAGGTTTTCAACTTTCACCACACCGGAAAAAAGGTGCCATACACCTGCACCCAGTGCGACGAGGCCTGGTGCTTGCACGCCTGCCCGGTGGAAGCCATCACGCTGGACAAGCTCACTGGCGCCAAGGTGGTCAGCGAGTCAGTGTGTGTGGGTTGCAAGGTCTGCACCATTGCCTGCCCGTTTGGCACCATCAACTATGTGGCCGATACCGGCAAGGTACAAAAGTGCGACCTGTGCGGGGGTGAGCCGGCCTGTGCCGAAGCCTGCCCCACCAGCGCCATCACCTTCATTGATGCCAACTGGTCCGGCTTGAGCAAGATGGAACAGTGGGCCAACAAACTGGGCAACCAGGCAACAGCAGCTTAAAGGAGAACGAACATGTCATGGGCTGGAAAAATCCTCCGCGTTAACTTGAGCGCTGGTACCGTCAAGTCTGAACCCCTCAATATGGAGTGGGCCAAAGCCTACATTGGCTCGCGTGGTCTGGGTACCAAATACCTGGTCGAAGAAGTCGATGCCACCGTTGATCCGCTGTCTGCCGACAACAAGATCATCTGGGCCACTGGTCCGCTGACCGGCACCATGGCCAGCACCGGTGGCCGCTACACCGTCATCACCAAAGGCCCGCTGACTGGCGCAGTGGCCTGCTCCAACTCGGGCGGCTACTGGGGTGCAGAGTTCAAGATGGCCGGTTGGGACATGGTGATTTTTGAAGGCAAGAGTGCCAAGCCGGTCTATTTGTACGTCAATGACGACCTGGCTGAACTGCGCGATGCGTCGCACCTGTGGGGCAAGAGCGTCTGGGAAACCGAAGAAATCATCAAGAAAGGCTTGCAAGACCCACTGACCCGCGTGTCGAGCATTGGCAAGGCCGGTGAAAACGGCGTGCTGTTTGCTGCTGTCGTCAACGACTTGCACCGTGCCGCAGGCCGCTCAGGCGTGGGTGCGGTGATGGGCAGCAAAAACCTCAAGGCGATTGCCGTGCGTGGCACCAAGGGCGTCGGCAATTTGCGTGACCCGAAAGCCTTTATGGCCGCCGTCAAGGCCAGCAAGAAGGTGCTGGCTGAAAACGGTGTCACCGGCACCGGCCTGCCCGCCATGGGCACGCAGGTTCTCATGAGCGTGATCAATGAGGTGGGCGCCTTGCCCACCCGCAACCACCAGGACAACCAGTTTGAAGGCGCCAAGGACATCGGCGCTGAAGCCATGGCGACACCGCGCAAGACCGATGGCAAGAAGCATCTGGTCACCAACCAGGCCTGCTTTGGCTGCACCATTGCCTGCGGGCGCATCAGCAAAATGGACGAAGGCCACTTCACCATCGAAACCAAGCCGCAATACCGTGGTGCCAATGGCGGCCTGGAATACGAAGCTGCCTGGGCGCTGGGCGCCGCCAACGGCGTCAACGACCTGGAATGCCTGCAATACGCCAACCTGCTGTGCAACGAAGAAGGCATTGACCCCATCAGCTTTGGTGCCACGGTGGGCGCGGTGATGGAACTCTACGG
>JFJP01039650.1_pt1 | contig 16934 bp, 12 predicted proteins | sample 431651 | NCBI WGS metagenome assembly JFJP01 (sample SAMN02602958, study PRJNA72255) | Microbial mat metagenome, whole genome shotgun sequencing project. | biome: fresh water; feature: sink hole; material: water; isolation source: purple microbial (photo- and chemosynthetic) mats found in... | reverse complement strand
GGTTTTTCCTTATATTTTTCAGCAAGCTTCATTCCTAAAATTGCATGTGGCAATTCAGGCTCATCATCCGGCACTTTGCCAATATCGTGTAAAAGTCCTGCCCTCTTGGCAAGTTTCGGATTCAATCCGAGTTCTGCTGCCATTATTGAACAAAGGTTGGCAACCTCTCTCGAGTGCATCAGAAGGTTCTGACCATATGATGATCTGTATTTCATTTTACCTATCAAACGGATAAGTTCAGGGTGCAGTCCGTGAATACCGAGGTCAATTGTCGTACGTTTTCCAACTTCAAGGATCTCCTCTTCGACCTGTTTCCTTGTTTTTTCAACCATTTCCTCGATTCTGGCAGGATGAATTCGTCCGTCAGTAACAAGCTGGTGAAGAGCAAGACGAGCTACCTCACGACGTACCGGGTCGAATGCCGAAAGAACTATTGCCTCAGGAGTATCGTCAACAATAATTTCAACACCTGTTGCTGCTTCAAGGGCCCTTATGTTTCTTCCTTCACGACCAATTATACGGCCCTTCATCTCATCAGATTCGATATGAAAAACAGTAACGGCGTTTTCAATTGCATTTTCAGCAGCAACACGCTGTATTGTCTGAACAACTATTCTTTTGGCTTCTTTATTGGCAGTCATTTTAGCCTCATCAAGAATCTCATTTATATACGACATGGCGCCTGTTTTGGCTTCCTCCTTAAGTGATTCAATGAGGTGATTTTTAGCATCTTCAGCCGAATACCCCGAAATAGCTTCAAGTTTATCGACCTGCATCTTGTGCATTTTTGCAAGCTCTTCAGATTTTTTATCGACAAGTTCAAGTTGAGAAGTCAGGGTTTCACGTATTGCATCGGCTTCATTCTTCTTACGCTGGGCTTCTTCTATTTTCTGTGAAAGAGTCAGTTCTTTCTGTTTTATTCTGTTTTCTGCCTGCCCTATCCAATTGTTCTTTTCGTTTATTACCTTCTCATGTTCTGTCTTAAGTTGCAGGAATCGTTCTTTTGCCTGCAGTATTTTTTCTTTTCTCGTAACCTCTGCTTCAGCTTCTGCTTCGCTTATTATTTTCCGGCTTTTGTTTCTGAGCACAATCTGCCAGATAAAGTATGAGGCACCAAACCCCAGGACCAGGGCTGATAAGCAAAAGACTATCATCAGTCCAGTGCTCAGTGTTCCTATTATCATCGTCATCATTTTCCTATTTAGTATATAATTAATAAAAAACCCGCAAAGTTCCTTCAGATTTTATAAAACCCCATGTCTGTATGGCTGGAGCTGCTAAATCAGTTCAAACGTCCACTGTTCCCGAAGGAAGCCCGACGAATCGGGATGAGGCCTGTTTTAGCTGAATTAAGTTATGCTCCAAAGTTTTAACTGTTGAGTTTCAAAAATGAATGAAGAAACAATGCGGGCAATTCAGTTATCTATTTAAAAGAACGCTATTACTCTTTAACATCCAGAACCGAGTCGATCTTCTGAATCAGTTCCTTTAAGGCATCGGGAAGATAGTCTTTTTCAAGCTTTTCCTCTTCCTCCGTGAGTTTGATCACATATTGCAAAGCTGCCATCGCCAAAAAATCCTGTACATCCTTATCGGTATACCGCTGCTTGTACTGCAGCACTTTTTCATTGATCATCCTGGCCGCTTTCCTGATCTTCTCCTCATTTTCCCGTTCTACCTTCAATGGATAATACCTGTCCGCGACATTTACTCTGATGGAAAGTTTATCATCCATTGTTATATCTTATCTGTTTAAAAGAGCAACACATCTGTCAATTTCCCGCACTAACTCTGTCATCTTCTTCTTCGCTTCTGAGGCGTTTTCACCCTCACCAAGCAATGCTCCTGATAGTTTAATCCGTTCGTATTTAATTTCCAGTTCTTTAATTTGTTCATCCCGATTCTGAAGTTTTGAAACCAGGACCTCATTATCATTTTTAATTTCCTTTAATTCAATCCTGAGATTATTATACCGGTCTAACAATTCATCAAGTTTTCTGTTCAAAATTATTAATTCTTCGTAACCCTGACCGGACATAATAAAATCTTTAGTACAAAATTAGCATTGTTAATGATATTTTCAAAAAAATGAAGGAAAATAGTTTGGATGATTGAGTGCGAAGTTTAGCTTTGCACACTTATAGAATTCAAAACCAGAGATTAATGTTCGTGCCAAGACTTATATTCATCAGCTTATTGTTTTTCAACTTATTAGACTTTACTCCTAAGGACAAAACTCTTTTCATTTCCCCGATTAAAATTCCGGCACTGCTCTCATCAAATTTCGGCGAACTCAGACTTGATCATTTTCATTCAGGAATAGATCTTAAAACACAAGGTGTTACTGGTAAGGAAGTTGTATCAGCTGCCGACGGTTATATATACAGGATAAGTGTCTCACCCGGAGGATTCGGTAACGCCATTTATGTACGGCATTCATCAGGATATTCCACAGTTTACGGGCATCTCGACAGGTTTATTCCCAAAGTAGCGGAATATGTAAAGAAAATGCAATATGAAAAGAAAAGTTTTCTTGTAACCCTGTTTCCTTCAGCCAGCATGTTTCCTGTAAAACAGGGTGAACTAATTGCATACTCAGGAAATTCGGGAAGTTCCGGCGGTCCCCATCTTCATTATGAGATCAGAAAATCAGACAGCGAGATCCCTGTAAACCCCCTGCTGTTTGAATTTGGTACCGCCGATAATATTAATCCTGTAATCGAAAAACTTGTAATATATCCTGCAAACGACAAAACACAGATAAACGGCAAAAATTCGGCATTGAAATTTAATGTTTCAGGCGGACACGGGATTTACTATATCGCGGATGAAAACAAGATTAACATAAGTGGCAATGCTGGTTTCGGAATCAAGGCATTTGATCTGCTTGATAACAGCTACAATAAATGTGCGGTATATTCAATTGAATTAAAAATCGACAGTGTTACCCGGTTCAAATATATAATGGATGGCTTCTCTTTTAATGAATCAAAGTATATAAACAGTCATATTGATTATGAAACTTACATGAGGGAAGGGATATTCATTCAAAAAACTTTCATCCTTCCAAACGATCGTCTTACCGCCTATAAGGGTGTTATCAACAGAGGCATTTACAACTTTACAGATCTAAAAACACATCATGCTGAAATAATCGTTTCCGATATAAATAACAACCGTTCAACAATTTCCTTTAAGGTATCATCAGTTCCTTCAGTATATTCTGAAAAGAAAACAAAAGAAGAAAATGAAAAGATAATGCCCTATAACAAAGTCAACAGATTTGCAGATAAAAATATTTCAGTAACAATACCTTCAGGAGCACTTTATGATACATTGAACTTCAAATACAGTTTGGCGAAAGGCACAAAACAAATGTATTCTGACATTCATGAGGTTCATAACAGGTTTACCCCTCTGCACAAGCCATATACAGTTGCAATCAAGCCTGATACAATTCCTGCCGGAAAAGAATCTAAAATGACAATAGTCCAGTCAATTAACGGCCAGAAGAAAAATGCACTTCCGAGTATATGGGCAGACGGCTATCTGAAAGCAGAAGCACCTGCCTTCGGAACATTTTATATAGGAATCGATACTATTGCTCCGACAATCTCAGCGAATGGTCTGGTCCCGGGTGTTGATTTGACAGGTAAAAGTGAAATAAGAATTAAAATTACAGATGATTTTTCGGGTATAGAATCATATGAACCGACAATCGATGACAAATGGGCTCTGTTTGAATACGATCAGAAGAATAATGTTCTTATTTACAGGTTTGATGAGAAAAGGATCACCAAAGGAACCAGGCATAATCTGTCACTGAAAGTAGCTGACAATAAGAACAATATCAACTACTTTAACTGTGATTTCAAGTGGTAAAACGCCTGCATTTATATCCTCAGGAACAGCGTGATTAACATGAAATAGGTAAATCCGAAAATGCAGGAAGTTGTAATCAACGCAAGAACAAAGATCTACATAGCAAGCGGGGCTGATCCTGAAGTGGCACGTGAAAGGTATATGGCCAGACAGGAAGCAAAAAACAAATCACTTATTGCTGTTAAAAAGGTAGCAGAGAGCTAGATAACTCTTACAATAATTCTTTTGTCGCTTAATATAATTTCGAAGGATAAACTCCTTTGCTTATCATTTTATTTATATTCTCAACAACAAAAGGCTTGTCTTCGCGGTAGGTAACTCCGAACCATCTCTCGCTGCTCATCAGGATTTTTATAGTTATTTCTCCGTTTTTGACAAACTTATCTATCGAGGTAGGGATATCTAGTTCCGACTTCGGATCCATTCCGTGCTTATTTATGAAGCTAAGGAATTCTGAGCCCAGAAAATCGTAGCATGAAGGTTTGAAGCCCCAGAGATTCATTGATACAACCTCATTACCGGTAAATTCCTGAAAAGTACCATCAGGGTTTGGAGCTTTGGCACCTGTAGCTGTCTTTTCAATCTGGCGGGTTTCCACGATATTTTTCAATAATCCGTTTTCTACTCCACACACACCCCTGTTAACGTGGCCGTGTTCTGAAAGGGTATTGCCCATCTTATATCCAACTATGCAATATGAATTCGGATCTTTGTCATCGACAAGAAAATCGCGAAGGATCTTAAATGATTCAACACCATAGTAATCGTCAGCATTAATAACGCCAAATGGTTCCTTAATCTTCTGTGCAGTTACAAGTATTGCATGACTTGTACCCCAGGGCTTCTGACGTTCGGGAGTAACCTTCACTCCTTCCGGAAGATTTGTAATTTCCTGAAATACATAATCCACATCTATTTTACCTTTCAGACGTTTAACAAATCTTTCCTTAACCTGCTCTTCAATATCCCTGCGGATAACAAAAACAATTTTTCCAAATCCGGCACGGATAGCATCATATATTGAATAATCGATAATTGTTTCACCTGAGGGACCAACCTCATCGAGTTGTTTATTACCACCGTAACGGGTTCCCATGCCTGCTGCAAGTACTAATAGAGTAGGTTTCATATTGAATAGATTTTGTTCAGTACAATAATACTGAAAAAAAATATTAATTTTAAAATATAATGACTATCGGTAATAATAAATAATTGAATAATTTCTTTTGTAGTTATTACCCCCTTCCCAACCTTCCCCCAGGGGGGAAGGAGAATATTGGCCAGCTTTTCCCCCTTGGGGGAAACGGGAAAGGGGGTTACTTAAAACAAAATATAAATACTTAATAACTAACATTATAATGGTTTTCACTAATTTTGATATTTTCTTGTTATTAATGATTCCGGATAGTCATATAAAATATTATAAGCAGTATATATGAACATTTTCTTAGTGTTCCTTTGTGATAACCTTTGTGATACTTTGTGGGTCAATGATTTATTTTTTTTTTACCACTAAGGAACACAAAGGTTATCACTAAGGTTCACTAAGGGGTTTCGCCGGCGCGAACGGATCCGTGGTAGCAACTTATAAAATATTGTTATGGAATATAAACTTGAAATTTGTGTCGACAATATTGAATCTGCGCTGACAGCCCAGAGTTCAGGAGCTCACAGGATTGAGTTATGCGATAATCTTTTTGAAGGAGGAACTACACCGGGTTATGGCGTAATTGTGTCGGCAAGACATAATCTTACAATTGATGTAAATGTGATTATCAGGCCAAGAGGAGGTGATTTCCTCTACTCAGACAACGAATTTGATGTCATGAGAAGAGACATAGATCTCTGCGGCGAAACAGGCATCGATGGAATTGTAACAGGGATTCTGAGAAAAGATGGTTCAATTGATGTTGACCGAACTGCCAGACTTATAGAATATGCACGACCGATGAACACAACGTTTCACCGTGCCTTTGACATGTGCGATGATCCGATCCGCGGACTTGATGATGTTATTTCAACAGGAGCTGCAAGGTTACTTACCTCAGGTCAGAAAAACAGCGCCATTGAAGGTGCCGGATTGATTTCACAATTAGTAATTCAGGCCCGAAACAGGATTATTATAATGCCCGGGGCAGGATTAAATGAAAGCAATATACTCAGAATTGCAAAGTTGACCGGAGCAATGGAGTTTCACCTGACAGGCAGGAAAGAGATTGACAGTGAAATGGTTTACAGAAAACAAGGTGTTTCAATGGGATCACAAAACATGTCCGAATTCAACAGAAAAGTAGCTGATGGGGAAAAAATAAAGAAGATAGTTGCCTTGCTTAATCAATTTTGCTGATTTAGAGAAACCTGATATCTTTACAGAATTCATTTTAAAAGAATCTTGAAAATTTATTAATCGTAATTAATAAGACTTTTATGAAAAGGATAACTTCACTATTATTAGTAATACTTCTGACAGGTTTTATTCCTGACCAGGTTAGTAATGCATGTACTAACTTCCTGATTACCAAAGGCGCATCGAAGGACGGATCAGTAATGATTACCTATTCTGCCGATTCGCATGTTCTTTACGGCGAACTCTACTACTGGCCTGCAAAAAAATGGCCTTCAGGAACACTTGTTGATGTTTATGAATGGGATACAGGTAAATTCCTTGGCAAAATCCCGCAGAAATCTGAAACATATTCAGTTGTCGGGAATATGAATCAGCATCAACTTTCAATCGGGGAAACTACCTTTGGAGGCCGTTCAGAACTATCTGATTCAACAGGCATTGTTGACTATGGATCATTAATATATATGACACTCCAGCGTGCGAAAAATGCCAGAGAAGCTATTCAGACATTTTCACAGCTTCTTAATGCATATGGTTATGCAAGTTCAGGTGAATCATTCTCAATAGCTGATGCTAATGAGGCATGGATCCTTGAGCTCATCGGAAGAGGACCGGGTAAAAAAGGTGCAGTATGGGTCGCACGACGTATTCCGGACGGATATGTTTCAGGTCATGCAAATCACCCAAGGATAACAACATTCCCTCTGGCTGACGGTGTAAAATCTATCACATCAAAGGATATCGATAAAATATTCAATCCTGAGGTAGAAACAGTATACGCCTATGATGTAATTGATGTTGCCCGCAGTTATGGCTGGTTTACAGGTCAGGATAAGGATTTCAGCTTCAGTGATATATATGCTCCCCTTGATTTCAGCGGTGCCCGTTTCTGCGAGGCCAGAGTATGGTCAGGGTTTAACGCTGTAAACTCACAGATGGGTCAGTATCTCGACTATGCAATGGGCGAAAACCTTAAAAACAGAATGCCGCTCTGGATCAAACCCGACAACAAGCTCGGACTAAAAGATGTTATGGGAATGATGCGTAACTATTATCAGGGATCTCCTATGGACATGACGAAAGACGTTGGTGCAGGTCCGTACGGAAGCACAGTAAGATGGAGACCAATGCAATGGCAGGTTGACGGCGTAAAATATATTCATGAAAGAGCAATCTCAACACAGCAAACCGGGTTCTCATTCGTGGCACAGAGCCGTGCATGGCTTCCAGATCCTGTTGGAGGAATTATATGGTTTGGAGTTGATGACACTTACTATACTGTTTATACACCTATGTACTGCGGAATAACAAAGGTTCCTGAAACATTTGCTGTTGGAAACGGAGATATGATGACTTTCAGTGATAATGCTGCTTTCTGGGTTTTCAACCAGGTAACTAATTTTGCATATACCAATACGCGTCTGCTTATTGGCGATCTTCAGAAAAAGCAGAGTGCACTGGAAGACGGATTCGTTGCTGAAACTGCCGGTATAGATAAATCGGCCGCAGCACTTTACAAAAGCAAACCCGAGGAGGCAGTGAAATTTCTTACAGACTATTCGGTTAAAGCCGGAGATAAAACAGTTAAGGAGTGGAAAAGCCTGTACGCCTTTTTATTCACTAAATACATGGATGGAAACGTTAAGGAAAAACAACCAATTCCAAACGGGTATAAATATGTTGTTCCCAAGGTTTCACAGCCTGGTTACGGAGATGAATGGAATCGTGTAATTGCAAAGAGCACAGGCGATAAGCTGAAAGAAAAATAGTCGAAAGTCCTTAAAGTCCATAAAGTCAAAAGTCTGAAAGTCAAAAGCCAGAATACAACTATGCAGACTTTTAATACTTTACAGACTTTATAGACTTTACAGACTTTATGTACTTTATAGACTTTTAACTTTACAGACTTTATGGACTTTACAGACTTTACAAATTTTTAAGATAATTATTCGGATTATAAATATTTTATTCGTAAGTTTGCGACCGGATTTTTGAAACCAATTTGAGAATACAAAATACTTTGTGAGATGAATTTAATGAATGTTGTTGAGAAGGAATTTGCGGTAAAAACCGATTTCCCGAAGTTCGGAGCCGGAGACACAGTTACTGTCCATTATAAGATTAAAGAAGGTAATAAGGAAAGGATACAGCAGTACCGTGGCGTTGTTATTCAGAGAAGCGGTGGTCTGCATACTGAAACCTTTACAGTAAGAAAAATGTCAGGTAACATTGGAGTTGAAAGAATTTTTCCGATAGCTTCACCTTTTATTGACAAAATTGAAGTCAATAAGCATGGAAAAGTGCGCAGGGCAAGAATCTTTTATCTGCGTGACCTTACCGGTAAGAAAGCCCGTATTCGCGAAAAGAAATTCTAATAAGAATTATTCTATAAAAAAAGGCTGTTCGTTTTGAACGGCCTTTTTTGTTTTGTGTCGGGAACGGTCCGTGCATGTAGGGAACGGTCGCGACCGTTCCCTACACAAAAGGAATTGTCGTATTAAATCATATTTTATCGATCATGGCCTGTTTTTTGGCATTGGCCTCTTCAACAAGCTTCTTTGCCTGCACATCTGCTTCATCAACAAGCTGCGTAGCTTTCTTATCTGCAGTTTTCTTTAATGTATCAGCACTCTTCTGAGCTGCCATTTTAGCAATTGTACCCTTTGAGGCTGCACCTTCTATCAGCTTCTGAGCCTGAGCATCGGCCTCGGATCTTATTTTTTCAGCGGCTTTTGCAGCTTCGTCGCGCAGTTGCTGTCCCCTCTCCTCTGCCTCTTTCACAAGTTTTGCTCCCTGAGCTTCAGCCTCTTCTCTTGCCTTATCCTTTGCCTTGTCAACACCGGCATCTATTGTTTGCTTAACTGTTTCTTTTGCAGCCTCTTTAATTCCTCCTGAAGATTCCCCTTCTGTTTTTCCGAAGAAGGGAGCTACCTCAGGTTTTGTAACTGTTCCTGTTACCTTGATATTGACTTTCAGAATATCTGATGGCTTATATGCCACCCCAAAAGCGGCTGCCTGAGCTGACAAATTATCAATCAGGGTATTAACCGAGCCACCAAGATCAGCACGCGGAATTTCTGTTTTTACCAGATAATTTATAGTCTGATCAAGTCCCTGATCACCGCTTATATTCATCTTCATATTGCCTGTCTTAACATTAAATGGACTGATATACACCCTGCCATCGGCAATTTTGAAGCTTATGTTAATATCCTTAAATGTGTTGCTGTATTTATCACCCAACTTAAGAACATCTTTCATTTTATCAAATGTTGCCGACTCAAGAAGAGTTATCTCATCAGATTGAATATTACCAGATCCGTTTATGGAGTTCATTACCGGCATCATATCCTGTCCAAGAAGACTGGTATAATTGAGTTTTGCATTTATTTTTCCATCAACGCCCTTTGCTGCAGGAGCAAGTTTCTGAACAGTATTAAAAGTATTGAATGCGTCCTTTACGCCTATGTTCTGCATGTCAAAATCAGCTTTCATAACCGGTTTCAGTGAATCGCGTGTATCATAATCAGCATTCATGAGTATTCTGCCGGTCAGAATCTCCATACCTGCATCCCTGATACTTAAGATGCCATCCCGAACAATCATCTGCCCTTTTACTTTCTGAGCTTTAATATTGTCATAACTAAACTCTTCTATAAGTGCATCAAAAACAAAATCAATGTTTTTTGGAACCTGAATTAATGTAAGGGCAGCTGTATCTTCAACTTCAGTAGAGTCAACTGCCATTTTTGACATTATCTCAGATACATCGGTAAGCTTTGAGCGCATTGTCATTTTGCCTTTTATAGTCTGATCGCTCAATGCATAGGGAATGTAATTCTCAATCCTGCCGCTAAATGAAAAATCACTCTTCCCTCCCACATTCATGGTTCCATTATCAAGCGACATGTATTCAGGGGTAAATCCGAAGGCTGCTGTATTAATTTTCACATCAGGATATCCGATCATTGCCACAAGCATATTGCTTATTTTCATATTACCAGATGCCTTGAATTTATCATACTCTTCGTTGTCAATCATCGACATTTTACCTGCCATCTCAACCGACATATCAATTATTCCGGAGAGAGCAATACTATCCATCGGGACTGCTTTTGAAAGAGCACCCAGATCAATCTTACCCAACATAGAACCTTTAAAATCAGGGTCGCTCATTGGAGTCTTGAGCGCGAATTTCATATCAAAAGGACTACCTGCAAGTTCAAAATGGAATAGGTCTACTCCTACTGTAGTTTTATCCATATCCTTTCCATCGACAAATACTTCCGATTTAATATTTATGTTTTTTATCTGCTCGGGAAGGTCGGGATAGCTTATTAATCCGTTACTTACTGACATAGATAATCCAACATCAGGGAGTGTAGAGTCTGCGTCGCTGTAAACACCTTTGGCAAAACCTGAAAAAGCAAACTGTCCAGTAGCGGTTAGATCCTGATAATCATTCATATAAACAGCCGGAACCAACGACAGAAGACTCTTGAAAGATGCCTGGTCAAGACCGAATTTAAGATCAGTTTCAATGTCGTCTCCGGGCATAGCAACAAACCCCGAGAAATTAAGTTTCAGATCATTAACAGAAAAGTAATTTTCACGGAAAGTAAATTTATAAGTATCAAGATTTGCAAGAAGCCCCAGTTCTCCGGCAATTCTTGCCTTATTAAGGTAACTCATTCCTTCCATAATAAATGTAAATGATCCGGCATCAAATAACACTTGCATGTCAGTCTCACTCATTGTCATGTCGCCCTTAAGATTAAAATTAAAGTCTTTTATATAGACTTTCATATCAGATTCATCATCGATATAAGCAATGGAACTGTTAAGCATTGCCACCTTCTTCAGTTTTATCTTCATATCTGAAGATTCTGTTTCCGGTTCCTCACTGACAGTTTCCGTTGTATCCTTCATTATATCCCAGTTTGCAGAGCCATCTTTAAGCACTATCGCATTAAAAACTCCGCGATCGATCTGGATAGTCTTCACCTCATAGCCTGAGTCACCCAGAAGACTGGAAAGATTAAATACAAGATTAAATGAGCTGAAAGCAGCAAGGGTATCGTTTTCGAACTTATCAACACCAACGACTGACAGGCTATTGAGAGAGAATGTCAGATTCGGGAAATTCTTAAAGAAACCTAGTTTATAGTCTTCAAATTTAACAGTAGCATTAACAGATTCATTTATTACCTGTTCAACCTTGGTTCTGATTTTGTCCTTAAAAAGAATTGGCACTGTAAAAAGAAGAATAAGAACAAAGAGAATAATTCCCAATAAAATCTTTATGACAAGAGTTGCAATTTTTTTCATACCTATGTATTTAAATTCTGATAATCAATTATATATAACTTACCTGCTTTAATATTTAGCAATAAATAAAAGTAATAATTTTTCCGAAGATTAAAAAGTCCGGAGTGCCTAAAGTACCTAAGGTGCCTAAAGTACTTAGAGATAACGTTTTTATTCATGGATTTGTTTTCGTGTTTTAACAAGCCAAACTTTCATGAGTTTGAATTCTTTTTTTGCAATAAATTATTATCTTTGCGCTCGAATAAGCAGGACTTGTAGCTTAATTGGATAGAGCATCTGGCTACGGACCAGAAGGTTGGGGGTTCGAGTCCCTCCAGGTTCACACACAAAAACACCAAACCCTTATAATTCAATTAATTATAAGGGTTTGTTTTTTTCAGTGAATCTTCAAAACCATGGCCTGACTTGGCTGAAGTATGAGCTCTATTTGCGATTGCAGAAATTCATGATTTTCACCACTCAACAAATCAGTAGATAGCAAAGGTTCTTGTTTTCGGAGGAAAGAAAACAAATCTATTTTTGCTGTCTGAAAATTATAAATATCAAAGTTGCAGAGAACAAGAAATCCTGAACACTTCAATTCAGGGTCGAGCCTAAAAACTGCAATTATTGCATCATGGCCTTTATCAACAAAGACACAGTTATCACCACACCTAAATGCTTTGTAATCTGCCAGAATTGTATTGACCTTAAGAATAAAATCTGCAAATCTGGTTTCGTATGGAAACTCAAATTTTGATTGTCTGCCAATGAACCGAATCTTCTCAGTAATTCCATACTCAACTCCCTGGGTGATACCGGTAGCTCCTGTACCCATTAATGCAGCTGAAACATATCTGGGAACAGTTGATTCAACACTGCCAAACTCCTGATATGGTGTTCCTGAGTCATGCGTAGTAACGGGCATGAAGTATCTGAGATGTTTCGTTGAACGGTGTATGTAATTAAGATAATCACGAAGCTGAGGCACAAACCTGTAATTCCATGGCGTAGCAAGGTTCAGATTTAATTCCCATTCCGCGCTCTTTTGCAGAAGGTTAGTTTCGTCGGTAAAAAATTCTCCCAGAATTGCGACTTCAGGATATTTCTTATGAAGCGACACAGTGAGGGATTGTACAAATTTAGGGTCACTGCTATGTAGATTATCAAAACGCATAAACCCACCCGTATCATTCGCATACTTAGCCCAGAATAAGGCATAGTCTGTCATATAATTCCAGATCTCTTTGCGTATTTTTTCCGACGGATGTTCATAATTAATAAGAATAAGATCATCCCACTCAAGCCAGCCATGTTCTGACCAGAACCCGGCACGGCGGAAGCCATCTGGCTTATTCTGATCAGGAATAATCCAGTCAGGTGCCTTTTTGGCAATATTACTGCCAACACCTACATGGTTCATCACAATATCAAAGCATAGACTTATTCCAAGCAATTTCGCTTCACCGACATATTCTTCAATTTGTATATGACCGTCATTCTTACCCTCATTATCAAGATAGCTTGTATCAATATAAAACAGGTCCTTAGCTGAATAAGGACTTTCAGAGCTGTCGAGAGTTGTTATTGGCAGAAGATGCACTGCGTTGAATCCCAAATCCTTTATTCGTTTAAGATCTGCCTTCCAGTCTTTTATTGTCCCGGAAACATTAGGAATCATTGTATATAGCCGAAGCCCGTCAACCTGTGGAGGATCGATCAGTACCCAGGCATCGGGTACATTATCTCTGATCCAGGTTAATCCTTTATCAGGTGAAAACTCAGCCCAAAAGTAGCGCAGACCTGTATTCGCAGGGATATAATGACATTTAAATGTCCTGTCATCAGCAGGCAAAAATGGCATAATTTCCGGTTCGCTTTCTTCATTTGAACCCGATGAAATTAAAAGCCGGGCTATAATATTATCAGAAACAGGATTCTCAGTTGTTATTGTAACTATAAAAACCTGTCCCTTAAAAGCCCTTGAAAAACTTTGTCTGCCAATCGGATAGGATCGGGTAATGAATCCCTTGACAGGCTGTACAATCGGGCAATCGGGTAAAACGGGAATCCTGTGATAATGGCGTGTCATATTGCTGAAAAAATAATATTAAAAATAAAAGTAACAATTCTGATCCGAAAACAAATATAAACCGACAAATGTTAGGTAAATATGTTTTAAACTTCAGTAATAAAACGTTTTCGCAACTACAGCTTTAATGCAGAAATACAATCATTTACAACTTTTATTTTTATATTGCATCAAATATTGAATTCAATGATGATAAAAATTTTAATATAAATAATATGAGGACCAAATCATTCTATTTTGTGTTTCTGGCACTGATAACGGTATCAAACAGCATTTGCTTTTCTCAGTCACTTGTTGAAAAACTAGGTCATAAGCCGACTGATAAACTTCTTATAATTAATTGTGATGATGTTGGAATGTGCCACTCCGCCAATCTTGCAGTAATTGAAGGTATGGAGACAGGTTTGATTACTTCAGGAACAATAATGACTCCCTGTCCGTGGTTCAATGAGATAGCCGATTACGCAAAAAACCATCCGGATAAAGATTTTGGCGTTCATCTTACACACACGGCAGAATGGAAATACTATCGCTGGGGTCCGGTGGCACCTGATGGAATTGTTAAAGGACTTCTTGATAAAGATGGATTTCTCTGGAAAAGTATTGAAGAGGTCTATGCTCATTCGAATCCGGAGGAAGCCCTCATAGAAGGACGGGCTCAGATAAATAAAGCATTAAATGCAGGTATAAAAATTACTCATCTGGACTCACATATGGGAACCCTGCAGTACAAACCTGAATACCTGAAAGTCTATGAACAACTGGCTCTTGAATTCAATCTGCCTCTCCGCATGGCAGGACAAGCGACAATGGAACGTTTTGGATTCCCTGAATACCGCAAGCAAACGGCAGCGAAAGGGATAATTTTTCCGGATTATTTTATATACGATGAGCTGGATAACTACAAGGATGTAAAATCATTCTGGATAAGCATAATCAAAAACCTCAAGCCAGGAGTAACAGAGCTTTTTATACATGCTTCAAAAGAGAGTGAAGAACTTAAAGCAATAACCAACAACTGGAAGGTACGCGTTCAGGAATCAGAACTGTTTACCAGTGATTCTGATATGAAGAAAATAGTAGAAGAGGAGAAAATAATTTTAACAGGATACAGGCAGCTAATGAATCTTCAGAGGTCAGGAAAAATCGTTACAGGCAAATAAAACTGAACTAAATACATTTCTAATTTTTCAGGTATTTTTCGAAAAAATCCTCCATTTTCTTTACTGTGAAATCATTAACACGCTGCACGATATCCATCGTATGAGGCCACAATGGCAGACAGTATAATTCAGCAGGTATACCCAGACTGTCCAAATGTTGTTTTAATAAAACCGACTGACTTGCGGGAACAAGGTCATCAGAAGTTCCGTGAAGTATCAGTGTGGGCGGATCGTTTTTATCGAGGTAATTATCCGGAGATGCTTCTGAATAAACCTCAGGAGATTCATCATATGATTTAGCCATAAAAGAGGTTACCAAAGCATGGTTTCTTGCATATTCAGTTGTCAGGTCAACCGGTCCATAAATATCAACAACAGCTTTTATCCTGTGCTTTTTTTCAGAATTCATTAAAGTGTCAATGCTTCCTGAGTTTTTATTCCACCCATAAGCAGCCATCAGAGCAAGATGAGCTCCTGCAGAACCGCCAATGACGGCAATCCTGTCGGGATCGTAGCCATACTCTTCACCGTGTTTATAAAACCACTGAAAGGCATCAACAATATCTTCCACACAAGCCGGATAAGGTCCATCAGCAAGGAGCCTGTACGAGACAGTGGCTGTCATATATCCTTGCTTTGCAAAAGGTATAAGGTAAACCAGGTAATCTCCTCTCTGTCCTCCCTGCCATCCTCCGCCATGAATAAAAACCAATAAGGGAACAGCCTCCTCTCTTTCTTTTTGACGATAAATATCCAGTTGCAGTGATTTCCCATTAACATTTTTGTATTCTATATTTTTAATTTCCTCAATCTCATCGGGAATCTCAGGTGATTTGTTTATTAAATCCTCCAGCCCAACAGCAACAGCCAGAAAATCAAGAGCTACGAAATGATATCCAACAGGCATTTTCTCGGGAAACAATGCTGAATGTAGCCTTGGAGTGACCATTAGCAGACCAAATACCAATAAGATCCCAAGCAGAGAGATAATAACCCTTTTTCCAATTCCTGTTTTATTCATGACAGTAAAAATATAAACTTAAAAATCATTTATTTAATTCTAATAACATCTCTCTTATGTACTTATGTAAAACCGGGGCAGTTTCACTTCCCAGTGAATTTTCTTCACCATAAGGTGATTCATTTCTTCCATATGTAAACGGAGCTTCAGTATCCCATTGGCTTTTAGGAATTATATAACCAATTTCATCATTAGCCATGCCGAATACGAACTTGTACTTTCCATCCATCATTTCTCTTACAGAAGGCACTTCAACTGGATTAATTAAAAAATCATTACCGTCGGGAGCTTCAACTCCACCATTTATTATTTCAGGGTATACTTCACCGGGCATTGTTACGAATGATATCGGGCCTATTTTAAATACTGAAAGCTCTGTTCTCATTTTCATCCAGCCGGCAGTTCCCCGGTCAAGAGTGCCAATTGCAGTTGCAAGCCTGAATAGCTTATTATCGATTGGCAATGATAGTGTCCTGACAATTAATGATATAGCTCCTTTATTAAAAGCCACATCCGGATTTTCCATAGAATTAAGTGCAAGTAAAGCCAGCTGTTTACCCTGAGCTTCCGCCTTTTCAAATGATGGCAGCATGAATTCTTTGCCTGAAACCGGATCTTTTATTGCCATACTTGGATGAGTTGTCATTAACCCGCCTAAGGCACCGTTAATATAAACTGCAATCCCTCCTATTCCGGCTTTAATAAGAGTGTCATTATTATAAACGCCTTTTTCTACGCCTTCGCGGACATAGTGAGGAAAATCAGAAGTAATCAACAGGTTTTTGCTCCAGAGTGTTTCCGGATGATCTGCCCATGCAATTAAAGAGCCTCTGGTAATTTCTGTAGCGATATCAACTGCCCTGATCAGTCTTAGTCCTGAATCAAAAACCTGCGGGTCGCGCGTATCTTTCACCAATGAAACTGCTCCTGTAAGATCTTCAGAGACTTCTAACCTTACTATGTCCAGATCCGCAACTGCAGTTTCAATAGATTTTACTATCCGGCTTTTAACATACTCCAGATATTCCTCATTAACCCCGCTTTTAAAAGGTGTCTTTCCCCATAATCCAAGCAGGTCAGGTGCCTCATGTGTATGTGTCGATGCAATTATTGTATATGTAA
>JFJP01038549.1_pt1 | contig 16937 bp, 5 predicted proteins | sample 431651 | NCBI WGS metagenome assembly JFJP01 (sample SAMN02602958, study PRJNA72255) | Microbial mat metagenome, whole genome shotgun sequencing project. | biome: fresh water; feature: sink hole; material: water; isolation source: purple microbial (photo- and chemosynthetic) mats found in... | reverse complement strand
TTTAATATTGGAATAAACGTGAATGAAGAAGCCGGACAAACCATTTTTCATGTGCATATTCATCTAATTCCCAGATATAAAGGCGATGTGGAAAATCCTCGTGGAGGCGTGCGTGGAGTAATTCCGGAGAAACAATTTTATTAAGGCTTTATTTTGTTCATGTTGCGTTCAATAATTCCTATTTTCTAGCAAACGCAAAAAAACAGAACAGCGATATTGATACGATGACTTTAAGCCACCTGTATCAATTAGTTAACAGCAAGCCCGTCAAGGGTTTTAAACCCTTGATGGGCTGGCAGTTTGCTATTTGATACAGACGAGTTTGAAGCGACCTGTATCAATAGCATGGTGGAAATGTAGAAAATAATTTTGAATTGTGGTTTTGTTACTTAGTACTTATAAAATAAGGATTTATCGAATGTTTTTTCTTTTTACTAAAAAGAATGAAATATAAGGGAGAAGTATTTTTTTTTGCGATTCTGAAAAAAACAATTACCTTTGCCACTGAATTTTTCAAGAAGTAGTTTTAATTAAAATCCGTTGATATTACTACTTAATTAGTACAGAATTATATACAAATTACCAAAAATATAAAATCTTGAATAGTAAATTTGAATACAACACGCAAAGAAAAACTTTGCTACTGCCCGAATATGGACGTAATATATTGTTGTTGGTAGAACATTTGGAAAAAATAGAAAACAGACAAGAGCGTAATGAATTTGCTTACAGTTTAATAGATTTAATGGGTTCGATGAATCCACACTTGAGAGACATCAACAACTTTAAACATATCTTGTGGGATCATTTGGCTATTATGACCGATTTTAAATTGGACATCGACTGGCAATATCCTTTGCCAACGCCGGAGATTATTTATCAAAAACCCCGAAAACTGCCTTACAATCAGAATCGTATAAAGTTTAGGTATTACGGAAAAACCGTAGAACTAATGCTTGAAGAAGCGGCTGTATTGGAAGAAAGTTGGGACAAAGATAATCTAATCCGAACCATAGGCAACCACATGAAAAAACAATACCTCATGTGGAACAAGGAGTTGATTGACGATATTACAATAGTGAATGATATAGAGCGTTTTACGGAAGGCAGAATAACTCTTCCGCCCGATTGGAAATTTACAGATACTCGCGATATAAAAAACAATACCCGCAAGAAAAAAACCAGAAGATAGGTCTGTTTTTTTTATATAAATTGTTTTTAGTGGTTCAATGCAATGTTAAAATTGTTAATTACAAAAAGCAAACTTTGTTTTTTGTAATTTTAAGTACATTGCAATTTTAATTTGCAGACAAACAGCAAATTAAAAGTTTTTTTTAAAGAGAGAAACCCCACAAGTTTTCACAATCTTGTGGGGTTTTGTATTTTGAATAAACTTAAAAAAATAAAGAAATTAGATTAAATTACACCATTTTTAAGATTGTTTTTTTTAGTTTCCAATTTTTTTTTAAATTTGCTTTGTTAAAAAGAAATTAAAAAGTAGAAAAGTGTTTGAATATTTTAAAGGAAAAATAATAGAATTAAAGCCGATGTTTGTAGTGATAGAGGTAGGAAATATAGCCTATTTTCTGCGTATTTCGCTAGCTACAAACTCAAAACTAGCTGAGGGTAACGAGGCAAAATTGTACATACACGAGCATATAAATGCACGCGATTTTACAACCGCTTTGTTTGGTTTTTATACAAAAGAGGAGCGTGATATTTTTCGTTTGCTTATTTCTGTATCGGGTGTTGGTGCGGTTTCGGCTATTACTATGCTTTCGTCGCTTTCGACGGTCGAAATAAAAACCGCTATTTTGGGCAACAATATTGCAGTTTTGCAAAGCATCAAAGGCATTGGACCTAAAGCTGCTCAACGTTTGGTACTCGATTTGAGAGATAAAATAGGAAAAAGTGAAACCGGCGAAGTTTCGGTGTTTTCGGTGGCAAATCAAACCAAAGAAGAAGCAATGGCGGCTCTTATTATGTTGGGCTACACCAAAGCACAAGTTGAAAAGGCAGTGGACAAAATTTTAAAATCTGAAATTTCTCTTAGCGTAGAAGCGGTTGTAAAACAAGCACTTAAAAATCTTTAATTGTTAAGTTGTTAAATATTAATTGTCAATTATAAAACAATACTTCGTTATTTTTTTATAATGAATTAAATAACAGAACTTTGCCAAAGTTTACTTATTCTGATTATTGTGCAGATAATTAACTATTTAGCAATTAATAAACTGCAACTTTGGCAAAGTTTAACGAACTATTAAAAAAAAAAACGGATTCATTAAAAATCAATTATAAAAACTTTGAAAACTACAGTAAAATATTCTTTTGTTTTAGTTTTATTAGCTAGTCTTTTTTTTAGTTTTACACCCGTTGTAGAAACAAATGATGTTTTAGCTGCTAACTATTCGGTAAAAAACTCTTTGCCAAAAGATACTATTCCGTTCCGATTTAAAGATTCTAACGGAAATCCGTATTCTCCAGATTATAAGTCGGGTTTGTATTTGCGAACTCCTTCCAATATTACTTCCACGGTAGAGTACGACCCTATTCGTAAGGAATATGTTTTGACTCAGCGACTTGGCGGTCTCAACTATCGCGAACCTTTTTATATGTCGGAAAAAGAATACCAGAAGTATTCTTTTGACCAATCGATGCAACAATATTGGCGCGACAAGGTTAAAAATGAGAGTTTTCAAAACCAATCGGGTTTGATTCCAAACTTTCAAATTCCGGGGGAAGCTTTTGATAAAATCTTTGGTAGCAATGTGGTAACAATCAAACCACAAGGTTCGGCTGAGCTTATTTTTGGGGTAAATATTTCGAATGTAGCCAATCCTGCTTTGCCAATTCGTCTTCAACGCGAAGTCATTTTCGATTACGACCAAAAAATACAAATGGGGATTCATGGAAAAATAGGCGATAAACTTAGTTTGGGCATAAATTACAATACCGAAGCGGCTTTCGATTTTGAAAATGAAACCAAAATTGGCTACAAAGGTAGTGAAGATGAAATAATTCAGAGTATAGAAGCGGGTAACGTTTCGTTGCCGCTCAATGGCTCGTTGATTACCGGAAGTCATACGCTTTTTGGTTTTAAAACCGAGTTGAAGTTTGGAAAACTGAAAATGACCAGCGTTTTTTCGCAACAAAAGAGCGAACAATCGGTAATAGAAGTGAAACAAGGCGCACAAGTAAGCGAGTTCGACATCAAAGCCGACGATTACGAAGCCAACAAGCACTTTTTCCTTTCGCAAGCCTTTAAAGATAACTACGACAAGGCTTTGTCCGATTTGCCCATCATCAATTCGGCTATTCAAATTACACGCATAGAAGTTTGGGTTACCAACAAAAGCCGAAGCTACGACAATGCACGTAACATTTTGGCTTTTATGGATTTGGCTGAAGGACGCAGCATTACACCCGACGCTTTGGGAAATACGGTTTACAATATTTGGCAACCCGATTTTGTGTCGGTAAACAGCCAAAATATTTATCCTCACAATGCGTTAAATGATTTGTATGAAAATATCATAACCAATTATTCATCTGTTCGCGAAATTAGTTCGGTAACATCGGCACTTTCGTCATTAAAAGCACAATATGGATTTGTAGGCGGTCAAGATTGGGAAAAAATAGAAAATGCCCGTTTACTTACGGCTTCAGAATATACAATAAATGATAAGCTTGGTTTTATATCGCTCAATCAAGGATTGAATAGCGATGAGGTGCTAGCAGTTGCTTACGAATACACAGTGCAAGGCGAAGTGTATAGGGTAGGGGAGTTTTCAAATGGTGGAGTTGATGCGCCCAAAACATTAATTCTCAAATTGATAAAACCCACAAACCTAACACCAAAGCTTCCTGTTTGGGATTTGATGATGAAAAACGTATATTCCATTGGTGCGTATCAAGTTAATAGCGATGAATTTGTATTAGATGTACTTTACAGCGATGTTAAAACTGGCAACGATTTGAACTATTTGCCTGCCGATGCCATTAGCAAGCAAACTTTGCTTACTTTGCTTAACCTCGACAACTTGAACCGACAACTAAGCCCTTCGCCCGATGGACGTTTCGACTTTGTAGAACCTTACACTATTACTTCTAAAAACGGACGTGTATTTTTTCCTGTGCGTGAGCCTTTCGGGTCGTATCTGAAAGAAAAGATAAACAATCCTGAAGTTGCCCAACGCTTTGTTTACCAAGAGCTTTATGATTCGACACAAAGCAAAGCCAAGCAAGTAGCCGAAAAAAACAAATTCTACTTGCGCGGAAGTTATCGTTCCTCGCAAGGTTCTGAAATTTCGCTCAATGCGATGAATGTTCCGCGCGGCTCGGTGAATGTAACGGCTGGCGGTAGGCAGCTCGACGAAGGAGTAGATTACATAGTGGATTACAATTTAGGAACAGTAACCATTCTAAACCAAGGACTTCTGGAAACTGGAACTCCTATAAAAATATCGCTCGAAAGTAATTCGATGTTTGCTATTGGTACTAAAAGCTTAGTCGGTACGCATTTCGACTACAATTTTAGCGACGATTTTAGAATAGGCGGAACAATTATGCACCTTTCGGAGCGTCCTCTTATTACCAAAGTGAGTATTGGCGATGAGCCTATTTCAAATACTATTTGGGGTTTAGACCTTTCATATTACCATGAATTGCCACAAATAACACGTTTTATCGACCGCTATATTCCTTTTGTAGAAACCAAAGAACTTTCTTCAATAACTATTGAAGGTGAGTTTGCTCATTTGATTCCGGGCACTTCAAAGTCGCTTGATGAGAATGGTGTTTCGTATATTGATGATTTTGAAGGAAGTAAAACAACCATCGACCTTAAAACTCCTTCGGCTTGGTACTTGGCAAGTACACCGCAAGGGCAGCTCGATATGTTTCCCGAAGGAGAGTTAAATGACAGTTTGCCTTATGGTTACAACCGCGCCAAGCTGGCTTGGTACCATATAAATTCCGATTTGGTGCGCAGCAACACGGCTACTCCCGACCACTTAAAAAATGACCCCGACCAACAATCAAACCACTTTGTGCGTGAGGTTTACGAACAAGATTTATTTCCCAACAAAGAAAGTGTAACGAGTTACCCAACTACTATTCCTATTTTGAACTTGGCATTTTATCCCCAAGAAAGAGGACCTTACAACTTTGATGTAGAAGGCGAAGCCGGAATTTCGGCAGGTATTGATGCTTTGGGAAAATTGAAAAACCCCGAAAGCCGTTGGGGAGGTATGATGCGCCGATTAGTAACCAATGACTTTGAAGCTTCTAATATAGAGTATATTGAGTTTTGGGTAATGGATCCTTTTGTATATAACGAAAACGCAAAAGGAGGCGACCTTTATTTCAATTTGGGTAATATTTCGGAAGACATATTAAAAGATTCGCGCAAATCGTTTGAGCAAGGCTTGCCTTTGGGAGGAGCTATCGAATTGGTTGATACTACGGCTTGGGGACGCGTTTCGCTGAAGCAATCGCTGGTATATGCTTTTGATAATGACCCCGCTACTCGTGCCTATCAAGACGTTGGGCTCGATGGTTTGGGCGATGAAGACGAACGTTCGTTTCATTTGCGTTTTTTGAATAAAATAGCCAATACTTATACTCAAAACTCAGATGCTTACAAATCTGGTTTTGAAGACCCTGCAACGGATAATTATCGTTTTTTTAAAGGAAGTATTTTCGATGAGGAGAAAATTTCTATTCTCGACCGTTATAAATTTTACAACAACGTGGAGCGAAATTCACCTTCCGACGAACAAAACACAGAAGACTATCCTACATCGGGAACGTTATTGCCCGACGTAGAAGACATTAACCAAGACAATACGTTGAGTGAAAACGAAGCGTACTATCAATATCATTTGCGGATTACACCTCAAGATTTGGAAGTAGGAAAAGGATATGTAGTGGATATGATTGAAGATACTCACAAACGTAAAAACAATCAAACCAGCACTGTGCGTTGGTATCAATTCAAAGTTCCTATTCAAAAACCAACACAAACGGTTGGCGCAATACAAGACTTCAAATCCATTCGGTTTATGCGTATGTTTATGCGCGGCTGGGAAGAAGAAGCTATTTTGCGTTTTGCAAAATTGGATTTGGTACGAGGCGAATGGCGCAGATATTCAAATGACATTTCCGAACCTAAAGAAGACTGGTCGATTCCACAAAATACAACCAGCGAGTTGTATGTTTCGGCGGTAAATATCGAAGAGAATGGCTCGAAAACGCCAGTTAATTACGTATTGCCTCCTGAAGTTACACGCGAAACTGACCCAACCAATCCGCAGTTGCGACAACTCAACGAGCAATCGATTATGCTTAGAGTAAACAACTTAGAAGATGGCGATGCCAAAGCTGTTTACAAAAATGTAATGCTTGATGTGCGCCAATACCAAAAATTGCAAATGTGGTTGCACGCTGAAGCTTTGCCAGGTGGGAATCTAAACGACAACGATTTGTGTGCTTTTATTCGTTTGGGAACGGACTATACCGAAAATTATTACGAATACGAAATTCCGTTGAACATAACTGACGAAGGTGCTTATAATAACGAAGTGGAAACAGACAGAGAGAAAGTTTGGCCCCTGAATAATAAATTAGAACTCGATTTTGAAGTGCTTCAAATGGCAAAGCAAGACCGCAACAACGCCATGCGCGAAGTTGGTTCGAACGTAAGACTTACAGCTCCTTTTAAGCGTATTCATGGCAAAAACTTGATTTATATAATGGGAAATCCGAACTTAGCCAAAGTGAAAACCATTATGCTTGGTATTAGAAACCGCTCGCAAGCAACCAACCCAATAGACGACGATGGAATGAGCAAAAGCGGCGAAATCTGGTTCAACGAGCTAAGACTTACCGACTTTGACCAAAGCGGCGGTTGGGCTTCCAATATGCGGGTAACTACTAAATTAGCTGACTTTGCTTCTGTTACTTTATCTGGAAATATTAGTACGCCCGGATTTGGTAGCATCGACAAGAATGTGAACGAACGCAGCAAGGAAGAATATAAGGCTTATGACTTTACATCGAGCGTGGAGCTTGGTAAGTTTTTTCCAAAACATTATGGAGTGCGCTTGCCTTTGTATGTGGGTTATGCCGAAGGCTTTATAAACCCGCAATACAATCCGCTCGACCCTGACATTAAACTTTCGGCTACCATCAACAACCCCAATATTTCGGACGCAGAGAAAGAAGAGTTACTTAATAAGGTGCAAACCTACACGCTGAGAAAAAGCATTAATGTAACAAATGCAAAAATTTCGCCCAAAAAGAAATCCAAAACCGAAGTAAGCGAAGAAAATGGCGAAATGGATCCTTTGATGCCCAACAATATACAAGGTGGGGACAATTCTCAAAAAACAAAACCTATACGTTTTTATGATATTTCTAACTTTTCGGTTACGTATGCTTACAACGAAGAGCAACACAGAGATGTAAATACCGAGCAAGATTTGAAAATAAGGCATTATGGTTCGATAAACTACATTTTCAACAAACGCCCAAAAAATTTTGAGCCATTTAAGAATGTAGCTTTGCTAAAAGCCAAACCGCTTACCTTGATACGTGAGTTCAATTTTTATTTGGCACCCTCGCAAGTGGGAATTAGAACCGATGTGAACAAAACTTATCAGGCATTGCGTATGCGTAATCTTTCTAATCCTGAATACATAATTACGCCTTCTTACGACAAAAATTTTATCTGGAATAGAGATTACGACGTGAAATGGAATTTGACTAAGGCTCTGAAATTAGATTTTCATGCAGGAGGAATTGCCAGCATCGACGAGTCGCCTGGAAGCCTTGATAAAGATGACCCTTTTTACGACCCAACTATTGATACGGTTGATGTTTGGCAAAACATTCGCAACTTTGGGCGTACTACTTCTTACGCACATCGCTTTGATGTAACTTGGAAAGTGCCAATTGATAAATTACCGATTTTTATGGGTTGGACTGACTTAAATGCAAAGTATTCGGCAACTTATACTTGGCAAACAAGTCCTATTTTGAAAAACATTGAAATAGGAAACACCATTAAAAATACCAGTTCTATTCAACTCAATGGGCAAGCCAATTTGCAAAATATTTACAACAAATCGGAATATTTCAAACGAGTAAATAGAGATATGAAAAGTACTTCTAAACCCAAATCGGAAATGGTAGAAGTTACTTTTGAAACAACCAACGTAAATCTGAAACAAGACAAACCCAAAATAATAGCGCACAAGTTAAAAACGATAGCTGATGTTAAAGTTGAAGCTTTTGACGAAGACGGAAAAGTCATTTTGGGCGATGTGGATATAGTAAGCGATACAAAAATAACATTTACTCCACAAAGCGATGCCAAAAGTGCAAAGATTGTTGTAAAAGCGATGAAGCAAGAAAAGCAAAGCATTGCCAAAACAATTGCCGATGCTACTGCTAACATTCTCACAGGAGTAAAAAACCTTTCGCTTACTTACAATCAAACGAGCGGCTCTATGTTGCCAGGTTTCTTGCAAGATACCTATGTGTTGGGTATGAATCAAGATTTTACGGCTCCTGGTTGGGACTATGTGTTAGGTATGCAAGACGAACTATTTGCACAGCGAGCTTTGCAAGCTGGTTGGCTTACTCACAACGATTCGCTAATGACCTCGCCTTACGTTATGACCAACAATACCACCATCAACTTTAGGGCAACCATAGAACCTTTGCACGGTTTGCGAATTGATGCAACGGCAACCGAAACGATGGCTAAAAATAGAGAAGAGAACTATTTGTATTTGACCAATAAATACAAGTTTGGTGGCAATTATACAGCATCGTACAATATCATAAAAACAAGTTTCTGGAAACTTGGCGAAAATTATCAATCGGAGGCTTACGATAACTTTTTGGCTTACCGCCCCATTATAGCCGAGCGATTGGCTGAACAGCGTACCAGCATTGGTTACGACAAAAACCAACTTAACAGAAACCCCGATTGGGATCCAACAGACCCATTATCGCCAGAGTTTATTGACGACGGCTACCCCAATGGCTACGGAGCATTTCATCAAGAAGTATTGATTCCAGCCTTTTTGGCAGCGTATGCCGACAAAGACCCCAAAAAGGTTAAGCTAGGCTATTTTCCTAGCTTGCCAAGCCTCAACTGGCGCGTAAAATATGATGGTTTAACTCGTTTGCGCATTGTAAGCAAGTTCATCAAAACCGTTTCGGTTACACACGCTTACAAATCGTCGTACAGTTTAGGCTCTTTTGGCAGCAATGCACTTTACGATTTCGACAATACCGACTACGATGGCTTTAGCTATGTGCGCGATGAATTGACAGACTTGTTTATTCCCGAATATCAAATGAATACCGTAGCTCTTAGCGAACAATATTCGCCTTTTATTAGCTTGGATATGAGTTGGAAAAACAGCTTGATGTCGAAAATAGAATTTAGTAAAGGCAGAGAATTGGCTTTGAGCTTAAACAACGGACAGGTAATAGAAACCACTACCAACGAGTTTATCATTGGTGGAGGTTACAAAATAAAGGATTTGGAAATAGTAGTAAACAAAAATCAGTTTAAGAGCGACTTGGATATGCGTTTGGATATTTCGCTTAGAGATATGCAAACCATTATGCGCCAAATGAAAGACAATCAAAACCAAGTTTCGGCTGGGCAAACCAATTTGTCGATTAAATTTTCGGCAGATTATCGTTTGAACAAAAGTTTCAATCTGCGTTTCTTTTACGACCAAGTGGTAAATAACCCAAAAGTTTCAACCTCGTTTAGAACTGCAAATACCAAAGTGGGTATTAGTATTCGCTTTACGTTGATTCCACAATAATTGTTTTTTGGTTCAATGCAAATAAAAACCTGTCAGATTTCAAAAACCCGACAGGTTTAAATGACATCAAACAGTTATTAGCACACACTCCTTGCTTATTATTTTCTCAAAAAGCCTAAAATCTAGTTTTAAAAAACTAAATTTTGCGCTTTTTCCATTCTTTTCTATTTCTAATGAAAAATGAATCAAATCACCACATCAACAAATTGTTTTGCTTTTATTTTAAAAAACACTATTTTTGTAAAAAATAAAATCAAAATTTCAACATAAAAGAATAGCAAAAACATGCTAAAAAAATATAACAGAACTCTTATCACTTCTGCACTTCCTTACGCCAATGGACCTATACATATTGGTCATTTGGCTGGCGTTTATGTGCCTTCCGATATTTACACACGTTATTTGCGATTAAAAGGCGAAGACGTAATTCATGTTTGCGGCTCTGACGAACATGGCGTGCCCATTACCTTAAAAGCTAAAAAAGAAGGAATTACGCCACAGCAGGTCGTGGACAGATACCACGATTTGAACAAAAAAGCTTTTGCTGATTTTGGTATAGCTTTCGATATTTATTCGCGTACTTCCAATAAAATTCATCACGAAACGGCTTCGGATTTTTTCAAAACCTTATACGACAGAGGTATTTTTGAAGAACATACTTCCGAACAGTTTTACGACATAGAAGCCAATCAATTTCTTGCAGACCGTTATATTACAGGCACTTGTCCACATTGCAACAACGAACGTGCTTATGGCGACCAATGCGAGGCTTGCGGTACTTCGCTCAATGCTACCGATTTAATCAATCCAAAATCGGCAATTACTGGAAATACTCCACAACTCAAAGAAACCAAGCATTGGTATTTGCCTTTGAACAAAGACGAAAACTTTTTCAAACAATGGATTTTGACAGACCATAAAGAATGGAAAACCAATGTTTACGGGCAATGCAAATCGTGGATAGATTTAGGTTTGCAACCACGTGCAGTTAGTCGCGATTTGGATTGGGGCGTGCCCGTTCCGGTGGAAGGTGCTGAAGGTAAGGTACTTTATGTTTGGTTCGATGCGCCTATTGGCTATATTTCGGCTACTAAAGAATTAACACCCGATTGGGAAAAATATTGGAAAAGCGAAGATACTCGCCTTATTCATTTCATTGGAAAAGACAATATTGTATTTCATTGCATTATTTTCCCGTCGATGCTCAAAGCCGAAGGCAGTTTTATTTTGCCCGAAAATGTGCCTGCCAATGAATTTTTGAATCTCGAAAACGACAAAATCTCAACTTCTCGCAATTGGGCGGTTTGGTTGCACGAATATTTAGAGGATTTTCCTGAAAAACAAGACGTTTTGCGTTATGTTTTGACTGCAAATGCGCCCGAAGCCAAAGACAACGATTTCACTTGGAAAGACTTTCAAGCACGCAACAACAACGAGTTGGTGGGTGTTTACGGAAATTTCATCAACCGAACTATTGTGCTTACACACAAGTATTTTGGTGGAAAAGTTCCTGAATTGCAACAACTCAATGAGCAAGACAAAGAAGCTTTGGCTGAAATTGCAAACCTAAAACTAGAAGTGGAAAAAAACATCGAAACATTTCATTTCAAAGAAGCTTTGCGCAATTTTATGAGCTTAGCACGTGTTGGCAACAAATATTTGGCAGAAACCGAACCTTGGAAATTAATCAAAACAGACGAAAACCAAGTAAAAACAATTTTGAATATTTGTTTGCAAATTTCGGCAAATTTGGCAATTCTTTCTGAGCCATTTATTCCTTTTTCGTCAAAAAGCTTAAAAGAAATGTTGAATTTAAGCAATTCAACTTGGGATGATGCCGGACGGATAGACATTTTGCCGGTTGGTCATTTGCTTGGCGAAGGAAAACTAATGTTTGCAAAAATAGAAGATGCCGAAATAGAAGCTCAAATTCAAAAACTATTGAATACCAAGAAATCCAATGAGTTGAGCACTGCAAAAGCTGAACCTTCAAAACACAATATCAGTTTTGAAGACTTTCAAAAAATGGATATTAGAATAGGCAAAATATTGGAGGCTGAAAAACTTCCAAAGACGAAAAAACTTTTAAAACTTCTGGTGGATACCGGAATCGACAAACGCACAGTAGTTTCGGGCATTGCTGAATATTTTAAACCCGAAGAAATTATTGGCAAGCAAGTAAGTATTTTAGTAAACTTGGCTCCGCGCGAAATTAAAGGAATCCTATCGCAAGGTATGATTTTAATGACCGAAAACGCTGATGGCGAACTCGTTTTTGTTGCGCCTACTAAAACCGTAAACAACGGTTCGGCGGTAAGTTAGTTATTCAAAGAATGGCAGTTAGCATTATTGATACGATGACTTGAAGTCGTCGTGCAGTTAGCATTATTGATACGATGACTCGAAGTCATCGTATCAATTACTACTCTCAAAACTTTTCAAAATCACTGTCGTGTATATTCAAATCAATTTTGAACTTGTCTTTTGGTTTGTTGTTAGCAAATACATTACCTCTTGCCGTATTTGTATTTTCTAATATTTTAGTTTTGCTCAATAGTTCATCGTTTATTTTAAAAATACCTACCAAGTTTTTGAGCATTGCTGCTTGCGAAGCCAATTCTTCGGCATTGCTGGCAAGTTCCTCTGACGATGCGGCTTGTTGCTGAACGGTAGAGTTGAGGTCGTTCATGGCATTGGCTATTTGGTTGGCACCTGAATTTTGCTCGTAGCTTGCCGCTGCTATTTCTTGCACCAGATTGGTAGTGCGGTGAATATCAGGAACTACTTTTGATAGCAGTGTGCCCGAGTCTTTTGATATTTCCACGCTTCGCTTGGTTACTGCACCTATTTCTTTGGCGGCGGCTTGTGTATTTTCGGCAAGCTTACGTATTTCTGACGCAACCACAGCAAAACTTTTGCCATGTGTTCCGGCGCGCGCTGCTTCTATTGCAGCATTGATGGCAAGCATATCGGTTTTTTCGGCTATATAGTTTATTATTCCTACTTTTTCGGCAATATCGAGCATTGCTTTAACCGTAATTTCTACCGTTTGGCTTGCTTCCATAATGTCTTCCGATGCTTTTACGGCTATGCGTTCTGTTTGTTGTGCATTGTCGGAGTTTTGCTGTATGTTGGCGTTCATTTCTTCTATCGATGAGGTAACTTGCTCAAGCGATGCAGCTTGCTGCGAAGTTCCTTGCGAAAGCAAGATGGACGCATTGCGCATTTGCGAGCTTGCTATTGCTATATTTTCCGAACCTTGTAAGATGCTGGTAATGATGTTACTCAATTTTTCTATCATCTCCAAAAGCGCAATCATTAGTTCGTCATTTTCTGAGCGTTTTTCTAGTTTTACGGTCAAATCGCCTTTGGCTATTTGTCTTGTTTTTTCTATAATTTCTTTGTTTACATTTATGAGTATGTTCAAATCTTGGGTTAATTTTAGCCAAGAGCCTTTGTAATTGTCATTTTGAACTATTTCGGGTGTTTCGCCCAACGATAATTTGGCAATGGTGGTTTGGGTTTGTGTGAGTGGTTTTGAAATGTGAAGTGCCAAATCATTTAAGCCGCTAAGTATTTCTTTGAATGAGCCTTCGTACAACTTTTCGTCGAATTGTGTGGTTTCTATTTCTCCATTTTTTGTATTAACAATAAAAATAGTGAGCGAGTTGAGTATTTCACCTATTTTGGTTATCAGTGCATTGATGTTGTTTTTGATGGTATTGAAGTCGCCGTAATACTCATCGGTAATGAATGCGGGCATTTCGCCTTTCGAGATTTTGTCCATATAAATAGCCGAAACTTGCAAGGGATTGATAATAGCATCGAGGGTAGAATTGATACCCCACACTAAATTATACCAATCGCCTTTGTATTTGTTGGCATCTACACGTGCTGTTAAGTTGCCCTTAACGGCGGCTGTGGTCAGATTTTGTACATCGCCGGTTACTGCTTTTAAGTTTTGGCGTACCGTTTCGATGGTTTGGTTTATCGAAATCATTTTTCCTGGAAATTCTTCTATGCTTGCACTAAAGTTTCCATTGCCAAATTCCAAAACACAGTCTAATGCTTTTTTTGTTGTAATAATGTGGTTTTGAACCATTTTGTTCAGGCTTTTGCTTATAATTGCATAAGCTCCTTCAAACTTTGTCGATCCTATCATGTAATCTATCTCACCTTTATTGTGCATGCTCGACATTTGCACCAATTCCGTTAAGAGCAGATTCAGTGTGTCGATAGTGGCATTGAGGCTGTTTTTTATTAAATTAAATTCGCCTTTGTATTCATCGGTTATTTTGCGAGGTATTTTACCTTTCGAAATGTTTTCGATGTATTCCGACGAAACAATTAAGGGTGCCGTTAAGGCATCGAGCGTAGCATTGATTCCGTTAATTACTGGGTGAAAATCGCGATGAATATGCTCGGTAGAGCCTCTTTGCTTTAAATTGCCATTGAGTGCAGCATCGGTCAGGCTTTGGGTTTGTTCTATGATGTTGTTTATAATTTTAGAAATGTCTTTGCTTATAAAAATGATGAATATAATCAAAAGTACAATCGAAATTAAAAAGATAACCAGCAGATAGTTTTGCATTACTGTTACAGGTGCATTTATCTTTTCTAAAGGAATACTCACGCCAACAGACCAATATTGGTCAGATTTTCCAATTCTCAATGGATATAAGAAAACTTGAAATTCTTCGTTTGTTTCTGGATTTAGGGTGGCATAGCTATAGAACTTACCGGTTTTAATTTTTTCGGTAATGTTGTGTTCTTTTTCTATTTCGGGAGCTATTTCTGAATATAGTTTGCCTATTCTGTCTTTCTTTGGGTGGCATACAAACGCACCATTGCTCGAAAGTACCGCTAAATAACCAGTTTCGTAAGGGTGAACGGTGTCGATAATATTCTGCAATTCGTTGAGCAAAATATCCACAGTGGTTACTCCCATAAATTTACCTTTTGAAAGAATGGGTACTGAAACAGTGGTCATAAATAGTTCTTTCCCTCCAGCTATATATTTGTAAGGATTTACAATCACTTCGCGTTTGGTGCGTTTGGGTATAAGATACCAATCGGCGACACCTTCTTTTTCATAGTCTTTTACAGGTTCTATTTTTATTTCGCCTTTGGTATTTTTAAAAGCATAAGGAATAAATCGACCGCTCGAATCGCTGTGTGGAGTATTTACAAACTCCTTGTCTCTACCATCAAAGGCATTCGGCTCCCAACAAGTACACATACCAAAGTAAGCTTCGTTTTTGGGCAGCACACTGCTTAATAGATTTTCTACGTAGTGTCGTCGTGCATTTTGGTCTATATAATTAATGGCTTCGAGGGTTTGCGACATGTTTCTTGCCGTTTCCATTGCTATTTCTAGCTGTGCATCTATTTCGTTGGCATACCGGTAAGCTAAGTTTTGGGCATTTTCCATAGCTGCCTCTTTTTGCATCTTTGCACCATACTGCCTAATGAATACTAAAATCGAAATAATTGCTAATATATTCACAGCCAATATCATCACCATAATGCGAGTCCCTATTTTCATGTTATTGAAAATCTCTTTTAATCTATTCTTTCTTTTTGTTTTCATAGTTATTTTTTGCAGCTAACTGGTTTTTCTTTTTTTTTGCTTCAATAAGTGCTATTATTCTTGCAACAATGAATAATTTTGAATTTAAATTACTTAATAAATGAATTTTATGATTAAGATTTATTTTTAAATTATTGATTAGAAATATGGCGGCAATTTACAATTTTTAATATTAAATTACAAAAAAAACTTAGTTTTTTTTGTTTTCTATTTACTCTATTTTTTGCGAAAGTGCAAAATACACTTATTTTGTTTTTTCGCAACACCTTTATAATCTAGTGCTATTAGGTACATGAGTAACAAATTAAAATTACTTTATGCTATTTAGTGTGTTTTTTTAGCCAATTTTGCCAAAGTCAAAAACTTGGGCTTTAGCTTTGCATTGTTCTTAGCTATTGATACGATGACTTGGAGTCACCTGTATCAATCAGCCAGCATTAGTCATTAAAAAAAGACTTCTTTTTTATTTCCCTTCCACTATTGCTATTTCTTCATCGGTCAATTCATACAATTTATACACCATTTTATCTATCTCTGTTTCTAATTTTTTGGTGTCAGCTTGTGGGTTTTCTTTTTTCAGGGTTAAGATTTTTTCTACTTTTTTGATAAATGGTGCTTGGGCTTTTTTTGAAATTTCAGGAATTAAGAAATTTCTAAAATCCTCTAAACTTAAAGCAGGAAAATCATCTCTTTGACTGCTTGTATTTAACTTTATGATAAGAAATGAATAAAGTTTACAATTTAGTATTGAAAGTAAATAAAAATATGAAAATCTGGTTTCGTCCAAATTATAAATTGCATACAAATTCTTCTTAAAGGCAAATTCAATATCAACATAATTAAATTGTAACCTAAATTGACGTGAAATAAGCTGCCTGCCTAAGATTTTTTTTGATTTGAATAAGGCAATCTCTTTATTCTCTTTTAATAAATTATAATCAACATAAGGTAGTTTTAAATCTTTTTTTGTTTCGTACCTATATATTTGTCCTGTAAACCAATGTATTGTATTTTGTGATGGTGAATTTGAAAGTTCTTTTTCTTTGGGGGGCAAAGTTCCTCGTTGTATCAAGGATATTTCGCCTAATTTTACTGTATTTTTTTTGTATTTTGGTAAAATTGTTATAATATCCTCATCCAGAAAAATAGTTTTATTCTCTTCATTAATCCAATGATTTATGTTAATTTCTTTTAATTTAAAATCTATTCCGAACTTATTTTTATGATGAAACTTATAATATTGGATATGTTGATTGTCTAATGAATTTAAAATAAGAATTAATGTATCCACATACACGTCAAAAATATCATAAGGCAACTGAATTATTTGATTTATTAACTTTTGTGATAATAAAAAATTTCTAAGTTCAATAAAATTATTGCCAGCCAGCCAGGTACTGGGAATAATTAAACTGATATTTTTACAAGTATTCTTTGAAATCCTATTTCCTAATTCTATAAATGCAACATAGGTATTATTATTTTTTTTAATT
>JFJP01002717.1_pt1 | contig 16938 bp, 19 predicted proteins | sample 431651 | NCBI WGS metagenome assembly JFJP01 (sample SAMN02602958, study PRJNA72255) | Microbial mat metagenome, whole genome shotgun sequencing project. | biome: fresh water; feature: sink hole; material: water; isolation source: purple microbial (photo- and chemosynthetic) mats found in... | reverse complement strand
TTCGCGCACCAGTTCGTCGTGTTGCGGCTGGGCGCCGAGCATGCTGAACAGGGTCAGCATGGTCAGGCGACCGGCATCCTCGTTCCATTTTCTGTCCTGGCGAACGATGGCAAGCAGGCTCTCGAAGGCGCCACGGTAGTCCATGGCCACGGCCAAGGCGTTGGCCAGTTTAAGACGGGCATCAAGGTCAGCGGGATTGGCGGCGATAGCCGTGTGCAGTTCGGCTACGTCGATGCCGCTGCCGGCCGTGGCAAGTTGCAGGCGGGCGCGCAGCGATTCGACGCGGGCCTTGTCGCGCGCCCTGTCGGCGACGAGGCCGAGTATTTCCTTTGCTTCGTCGAGCGCATTGGCTTCAAGACTCATCTCGACGAAATCGAGGTAGGCGATGTCATTGGTCGGATCGAGGTTGATGGCCTCGGCCATCAGTTTGCGGGCGCCGTCGAGATTGCCGTCGGCATGGGCGGCCAGCGCTTCTTGCCGCAGGGGCTCGGCGGGCGAGGGTATCAGCCGTTCGAGAAATTCTCGTACCTGGCCTTCGGGCAGTGCGCCGGTGAATTCGTCGACCATCTGGCCACCAAGAAAGGCCTTGACGGCGGGGATACCGCGCACGCCGTAACGCGCCGACAGTTCCTGGTTTTCGTCGGAATTGACCTTGGCAAGGATGAATTTGCCGCCAAATTCGTCGGCCAGCTTTTCGAGTAGCGGTTTGAGGATGCGGCAGGGTTGGCACCAGGGTGCCCAGAAATCGACGAGGACGGGTACGTCCAGCGAGGCGGCGAGCACCTTTTCATCGAAATCGGCAACGGTGACATCGTACGCGTGATTGGCCATCTGGAATCTCCGTGGATATCCGCAATCAGGCGCGGATCATTGATCTGGCTTGAACCAGGCCAGTTTGGAATGCAGTTTGACGACTTCACCGATCATGATCAGGGTCGGCGCCTTGAGCTGGGCTTGTTCGGCCAATTGCGGCAGGGTGGACAGCGTGCCGGTGACGACGCGATGGTTGGGCGTCGTGCCCTGCTGCACGATAGCGGCAGGCCAATCGGGCGGCAGGCCGTGCTTCATCATCTGCTCGCACAGATAAGGCAGTCCATGCAATCCCATGTAGATGATGACGGTCTGGCGGGGGCGGGCGAGGCCATCCCAGTCGAGATTCATGGTGCCATCCTTGAGATGGCCGGTCACGAAAACGCATGCCTGGGCGTAGTCGCGGTGAGTCAGCGGAATGCCGGCGTAGGCGGCGACGCCGGCTGCGGCGGTGATACCCGGTACAACCTCGAAGGCTACCTGGTGGGCGAACAGTGTTTCGACTTCTTCGCCGCCACGACCAAAGGTGTAGGGGTCGCCGCCCTTGAGGCGCACGACACGTTTGCTCTGCCGGGCCAGATTGACCAGCAACAGATTGAGGTCATCCTGGGGCAGGGCATGGTTGCCTCGCTCCTTGCCGGCGTAGATGTGTTCGGCATCGGTACGGGTCAGGGCGAGAATGTCGGGCGATACCAAGTTGTCGTAGACCAATACATCGGCCTCACGGATGAGGCGGGCGGCGCGTTGGGTGAGCAATTCGGGGTCGCCAGGGCCAGCGCCGACCAGATAGACGGTGCCGGGTTGAGCGGGCAAACGGGGCATGCTGGACATGGTTCGTTCGATTTGATAACTACGCTCAGCTACAGCCGCCGTTGCTGCTGCCGCTGCCGCCACTGCCACAGGAGCCGCAACCGTTGCTGCGACTGGCGCAGCCGGAGGTCATCGGAGGCGGTTCGTTGGGGTTGAAGAATACGAACTGGAATTCGCCTGGATTGATTTCGACAAAGTCGAGCGTGGTACCGGCGAGCAGTTTCTGGCTGTGCGGTGAAATCAGCACGGTAAGGCCGTTACATTCGATCTTGTGATCGTTTTCGCGCTCTTCATCAAAGCCCATGCCGTAGGCTATCTCGCCATCCTCGTCTATCTTGGCAGCAACACGCAGCATCGGCATTTCTTCTTCATTACCGGGTTTCATGTCGAATTGACTCTGGGCGGCACCCAGTATCTGTTCGGCGGCGGTGTCTGTCATGGTTAGCATCAACAGGTCTCCTTCAGGGCTCATTGGTTTTGACAATTGCGGACGTGCTGCACAAATTGGGCTGGCCAGTCGCAACCGGCGGTGGCGCGCAGGTGGGTGTAGGACGCGAGCAGGTTCTTGTAGATGATGCCGTCGTGCTTGCCGTCAACCCCATGGCCGCGATTAACTTTATAAGCATAGCGGGTGTCGGCGGGCAGGTTCTCGATGCTTGAATAGTGAAACTCGTGGGCATGCAATGCGGTGGGCGCGGTGCTGCTGCTGACATTATCATTGTCACTTTTGGTCTTGTTTGTATTGGGCCAGGGGTGATCGCGGGTCGGTTCGATGATGACGTAGCCGCGTCCGACGGGCTTTGCATTCATCACCACATCACCGGTAATGACGCCGACCATGTGGTGCCGCTTGCCTTTCCATGCGATGGAGCGCGAAAGGTACATGAGTCCGCCGCACTCGGCGTAGGCTGGCATACCGGCGTCGATAGCAGCGAGAATTTCATTGCGTAGCGTGGAATTAGCTTCAAGTTGCGCGATAAAGCTTTCGGGAAAGCCGCCACCGATGAAGATGCCGTCGCATTCCGGCAGGTGAGAATCGTGCAGGGTATCGAAGGCTAGCAGTTGCGCACCGGCGGCAACCAATGCAGCGAGATCGTCGGCGTAGTAGAAGCCGAAAGCGGCATCGCGGGCGATGGCAATGCGCACGGGTGGCGAAGCAGCGGCAGGCAGGGAATTAGGTGCAGGAGGGCGGGGAACGATATGTTGGGGGGCAGGGGTAAGAAGTAGGGAGGGTAGGGCGGTATCCGTGACAGAGACCGCGAGCAGGCGATCAAGGTCGACCTGCCGAGCTACGATTTCAGCGATATCGGCCACATGGCGTTCGGCTGCGGTGGCTTCATTGGCGGGCATCAGGCCGAGGTGGCGCTCGACCAAGGCCAGGCGGGGATCTTCCTGCACGGCACCAATCACGGCGACGTCAGTGTAGTACTCGATGACCGCTCGGAGTTTTGATTCGTGACGCTGACCGCCAAGGCGGTTGAGAATCACGCCGGCGATCCTGATGTCGCTATCGAAGGCTTGGTAGCCGAGAATTAGCGGGGCGATGCCGCGAGTCATGCCGCGGGCGTCGAGTACCAGTATGACCGGCAGGTCGAGCAGCTTCGCCAAGGCGGCGTTGCTGTTGGAGCCCTTCAGATCAAGACCATCGTACAGTCCCTTGTTGCCTTCGACGAGACAGACATCGGCATCGTGGCCATACCGGGCAAACTGGTCGCGAATTTCGTCATTGGGTGAAAGGAAAAAATCCAGATTGAAGCAGCTACGGCCCGCTGCCAAGCCCAACCAGAGCGGATCGATATAGTCCGGCCCCTTCTTGAATGGCTGCACCGACAAAGCCTTGCCGTCCCGGTTAAGCGCGCGAAGCGCAGCTGCCATGCCTATGCAAAGAGTAGTCTTGCCGGAAGACTTGTGCGCGGCGGAAACGAGAAACCTGTGCATCGGTGGCGTAGGCAATGGTGGTACGGCGCGGAATCAGCGGCGTCTAAAACACTTCTTGTCCGCTTGGCGCGAAGGGCCGTAGTGGTCCTTCGCGCCAGCCCTCGAATTATTCGAGGATATGGCCACCGCCGTCCAGCACGGTGACGTCGTCGTTTGGCAGGAAACGCAACGAACGGACGCCGAGTACCGTGATGGTGAATGCAATACCGAGGCCGCCGAAGCCGAGGAGTATTTCAGGTAGCGACGGTACATAGGTGTCGATCTTGCCATCCATGAACGTACTCGTTACTTCCATGCCAGGGAAGATATCCAGCGGGTACAACTGGCCGCCAATGATGAATACGTAGAGGAAGCTGAAAGCGCCGACGATAGCGAGGCCGGAGGCGGCACAGACGGCCAGCGGACGAGGCCAGATATCTGGATGGAAGAGCATGAAAAGCGGCAGGATGGTGCCCAGGAAGACATAACCCAGCCAGAAAATGACCGTGATCGTGCCACCGTTGAGGAGGATGAAACTCTCGAATCCTGTCTGCTTGGCAAAATAGATATTGGTCAAGTGGTAGACAATGACGAAATAGGCAGAAGCAGCAATGAAGATCCCGAGCAAATTCTTCAGCCGGGCGCGGATGGAGACATCGATCATGATGTCGCACCAGCCGAACATGACGCGCTGGACGATCATGAAGGCCGCCAAGCCCCAGGCGAAAGACATCACGATGAACATCGGCGGCAGGATGGCGGAGTGGTAGGCCTGGCGTGCAACGACGAAGGCGAAAATCGAACCCGTGCCCGTCGTCAGCGCGATACGCCAAAAGAAAGCGGCAAATCCGGCGTATTTGGAATACTGGTTCATGGGCTTGTCCATCAGTGTCCACAAATAGAGGCCCACGATGCCAAAAAAGCCAGGATAAAGAACGACGTTCCAGCCAAACACCGAAGTCGGGTTGAAGTGGGTCATGGCAATGATCAGGCGGTCGGCGCGGCCAAGATCAAGCATGATCACGGCCAAACCAGCGGCAAGCATGGCGATGGCGAGCATGCCCGAAAGCGGGGCGCGCGGTTTATACATCTTCTTGCCGAAAACAGAGCCGATAGAGGCGACGTTGAGCACGCCCGAGGCGGCAACGATCAGGAAGATGGCGAAGACGTGCGGCAGACCCCAGAACACCTGGTTGTTCATGCCGGTGACGACATGGCCGTGGTGCTCCATGTAATAAGCCGAACCGAGGCCGAGGGCGCTGATCAGGGCGCCAACCGCCAAGACGACGTAGAAGAGGTAAATCTTCTGCGGATGGTATTGCTCAAGTCTAATGTGCTGGTGCTGGATTTCCATGGCCTTCAGATTCCTTGGTAGCGCACGCCAAGATCCAGCCTGAGATCGGCGCGAATCTGGGTGGTGGCGGTCTGGGCGATACGGCGCGCAATTTCGCTGCTGGGATCGTTGAGGTCGCCGAAGATCATGGCATGGTGGCCAGCCTTGGCGCAGGATTCGACGCAAGCCGGGAGTTGGCCCTTGTCAATGCGTGTCACGCAAAAATTGCAGGACTCTACGCAACCCTGGCCACGAGGTACTTCCGGATTCTGTCCGGTCAGTGGCTGATGGACAAAGGAGCGAGCTTTGTAGGGGCATGCCATCATGCAATAGCGGCAGCCGATGCAACTGTGACGGTCGACCAGCACAATGCCATCGGCGCGTTTCATCGAAGCGCCGGTGGGGCAGACATCAACACAGGGAGGTTCGGCGCAATGCTGGCACATCATCGGCAAGGAAAAGGTGTGACCGCCTTTTGCTTCCTTGACTTCGATCTTGCGAATCCACTGCGAACCCTGTCGCACATCCGCAACTTTTTCATTGATGTTGTTTTCGGTGGCACAGGCCTTGACGCAATCATCGCATCCGGCCGTGCATTTGTTGGTGTCGATCAGCATGCCCCAGCGCACCAGATTGCTGGCGGCTTCTCCTGGTGGGCGGGTGGGCGCATTGGCTTGAGAAACTTCGATCAGGTGGATGCCTGGGGCTATCACGGCCATGCCACCCGCCGCAGCGGCGGCGCCAATGAATTTGCGGCGCGATGCACCGCCCGTATCGTGTTCTTGCTCGCTCATCACTTGGCTCCCGCTGTGCTGGCGTGATCGGCCGGGAGTGCGGTCGTCGCCTTGTCGGCCTTATAGTTGGCCTGTGGCTGGTGACAACCCCAGCAGTCAAGCTTTACCGCGACAAAACTGTGGCAAGCCTGGCAGAAGTTCTCGTTTGAGCCTGTCACCGATCCGGTCGATTTGCTGGCATGGCATTCGATACAGCCGTTAAGGCTGGTCTTCATGCCACGAACACCCTCACGCAGGGTCTTGTTGCGCGTGTGTTTAAGCATGTCCATGTGGTTGCGCCGCATCTCATCGACGGGTGCTACACATTTTCCAGGATTCTCGATAGTGATCGCGGGCTTGGGAACGCGGCTTTCGCCGGCGACGGCCCCGGTGGAGCAAAGGGTCGCGACGGCCGAGAGCACGCCAACAGCAAGACGGAAGATACGCAGCATGTGACTCGCTCGATTCTGATTACTCGCCTAAGCCCATCTGGATGTAGCCGGTCGGGCAGACATCGTGACAGATATGACAGCCGATGCACTTGTCGTAGTCGGTGGCGACATAGCGACCCGTGGTGGCTTCGGTCTTCTTGACGCGATAGACGGCGGTTTGCGGACAATATACGACGCAGTTATCGCACTCGAAACAGAGGCCGCAGCTCATGCAACGCTTGGCTTCACCGACCGCTTGCTTATCGTCCAGGGGATCGAGGCGCTCCTCGAAGTTGCCGAGTGCAGACTCCTTGTTGAGGTGCGTGATGTGGCGGAGGTTGCGCGGCGTGTATTGGAAGTGGCCGAGGAACAGTTCGTCGTGCGGAATGACATAGCGGTCAGAACGGTTTTCGTAGTTGTGGACCGCGCCTTTGCTGCTGTCAGTTCCTCGAACTGGCTCATCAATCTCGCCAACGGGCGTGCCTTTTTCAACCAGCTTGCGCATCAGGTCGAAGACATGCACGTCGATCTTCGGCCGACGACCGGCTTCGCTGCCTTGGAGGAACTGATCGATACCATCGGCGGCGATAGCGCCGTGGCCAACGGCCGTGGTCAGCAGGTGGGGACGCAATACATCACCGCCGGCATAGACACCGGGCTTGCCGGCAACCTGGTAGTTCTTGTCGGTACTGACGCCGCCCTTGCCGTTGTTGAATTCGTCGAGACCGGCGAAATCAACCATCTGGCCGATGGCGGAGACGATCAGGTCGCAGGGAAGATCCTTTTCCGAGCCTTCGATCTTCTTGATCTCAAGTTTGGGGCCAATCATCTTGGCTTCGCACTGGCAGACGCGCAGGGCTGTGGCGCGTCCATCGGCGCCCTTGATTACGGCAACCGGCATCCAGCCGCCCATGATGTCGATGCCTTCAGCCTGGGCATGATCAAGTTCCCCCTTGCTGGCCAACATCTTGTCGATGGGGAAAACCGAGGTCAGAACCACATCGGCACCCTTACGCATCGAGATGTCGGCAACGTCCTGGGCCATCTGGCCGGCAATAGCCCCTTCCCAATCCGTGGGCTTGGCCTGGTCGATGTGACCAAGACGGCGGGCAACGGTGGCGACGTCCATCGATGTATCGCCGCCGCCAACAACAACGACGCGGTGGCCGACGGTTTTCAGGCGGCCATCGTTGAAGGCCTTGAGGAAGGAGGTGGCGGTAACGACGTTGGAGACGTTGTCGGCACCTTCAGCCGGCAAAGCACGCCCACCCTGGGCGCCGAGGCCAAGGAATACAGCATCGAAATCCTTGCGAACCTGCTCCATGCTGATATCCACGCCAACCTTGCACTTCAGCTTGACTTCAACGCCGAGGTCGAGGATGCGCTGGATTTCGGCGTCGAGGATATCGCGCGGGGTGCGGTAGCCCGGAATGCCATAGCGCATCATGCCGCCGAGGAATTCATGGTCGTCAAAGATGGTAACGCCGTGGCCCTTGAGGGCCAACTGGTAGGCTACGGAAAGGCCGGCGGGACCGCCGCCGAGCACGGCTACTTTCTTGCCGGTCAGTTTTGTGGGCTTATTGAATTGGAGCTTGTTGGCGATGGCGTATTCGCCAAGGAAGTGCTCGACCGAGTTGATACCGACGTGGTCTTCGACCTGATTGCGGTTACAACCGGTTTCGCAGGGGGCCGGACAGACGCGGCCCATGACGGCAGGAAGGGGGTTGGCTTCGGTGAGACGACGCCAGGCATATTCCTGCCACGGCATGATCGGCTTGCCATCCGCACCCATCGGAGGTTTTTCGACTCCGCGGACAATATTCAGATATCCACGGATATCCTCGCCGGATGGGCAGGAGCCCTGGCAGGGAGGTGTGGACTGAACGTAGGTCGGGCACTTGTATGTCCAGCCGGCACTGAAAATCTGATCTTGCCAACGCTTGAACTGAGTATCGCCCTCCTTGTACTTGCGGAAAGTCAACTTCTCGGTTTGGCCTTGGGGCTGAGTTTGGTTGGTCGCTGACATCGTTGTCTCCGTAGTAATCGCTATTTGTTTATAGGTGTCAGAAGATTCTCTACTGCTTGTCGCCCAGTACGATGGCGGTGCTTACTAGTTGATGCACACCACCGACCATGCGCATGTTGAAACCGTAATAGGGCAGAACCTTGGAAAACTGCGCTTTGCAGATCGCACAAATCGTCGCCATGAAATTGACGCCATGCTGGTCGACCCGCCGCCGCCGCCACCGCAGCAGAAGGTTCTTTCACGAACCGTAGCCACGTCCATTTCGACGAAGTTGTTTGCCACTGCCTTGACGATGTTGCGTGGGATGTCGAACTGGCCACCGGGATAGTCGCCCATGCGCGAAGCGCGGGCGACGTTGCAGGAGTCGTGGAATGTAATGATGCGATGATCGTTGGCGGACTTGTCAAACTTGAGCCGGCCCTGGCGGATCAGGTCCCAGGTAACCTCGCAGATATGCGATGGCTGTTTGTAGTTCGGGTCGAGTTGCTTTTGCAGTTCGATGGAGAAAGGATCGTTGGCGCCGGCACCGATGCCAGTCAGCGTATTCCAGAAGGCGTAGGCAGCGCGCCACGCATGACCACATTCACCAACTACGATGCGCTTGACGCCGAGTTCAAGTGCGGCCTCGCGAATACGCATGGCAATCTTGCGCAACTGATCATAGTTGCCAATGAACATACCAAAGTTGCCGGCTTCCGAAGCTTTTGTCGAGAGCGTCCATGAAATGCCCGCGGCGTGAAAGACCTTGCCGTAGCCGATCAGGCTTTCAATGTGCGGTTCGGCGAAGAAATCAGCGGAGGGGGTGACCAGGAGAACTTCGGCACCATGTACGTCGAGTGGGTATTTGACGTCGGCACCAGTCTCTTCCTTGACATCCTCTTCAAGGCCTTCAAGCGTATTTTCGAGCGCTGGCCCAGGTAGTCCAAGGTTATTACCGATCTTGTGGACCTTGCCGATAATCTCGTTTGAATATTTCTGACCGTAGCCCACCGAGTCGAGAATTTCCCGACCGGCCATGGTGACTTCAGCTGTATCTATGCCGTAGGGGCAGAATACGGAACAGCGGCGGCACTCCGAACACTGCCAGTAGTAGGTGAACCATTCGTCGAGCACATCCTTGGTCAGGTCACGCGCACCGACTAGTCGGGGAAAAAGCTTGCCCGGCAGGGTAAAGTAGCGGCGATAGACGCTACGCATCAATTCCTGGCGTGCGACGGGCATGTTCTTGGGGTCACCGGTGCCGATGAAGTAGTGGCACTTGTCGGTGCAGGCACCGCAATGAACACAAGAGTCCATGAACACCTTGAGCCCGCGATACTTGCCGAGCAGTTCCCCCATCTTGGCGATAGCCTTGTCGTGCGTTACCTGCCAATTCTCGTCAAGCTTGGCCGGAAATCCGATGGCTTCCTGTATTTTTTCGCTGGCGACGTAAGACTTGATGCCCGCCATCGAAGCCGGTTGCAGCTTCGGGATGGTAGGGTACTCACGGAATGCGGGTGCTTTGATTTCTGGGCCGGCCACGGTCTGGTCTCCTCCTGGTGGGCCTTGTTATTTCGAGTCGAGCTCGGCTGCCCAAGGCGCAACATGACGCGCCTCACGCGGGTTGTCGGCCTGATTGCGGGTCGGGCTGAAGAAAATACCTGGAGCGTGCAGCAATTTACTGATCGGGAAAATTATCATCAGGATTGCCACCAGGGCGAGATGCAGATACAGACCCGGATGCTGGGGTAGCGGTTGCAATTCAAATCGCATCAGGCCAAGAAAAAAGGTTTTAACAAGAACGATGTCTGTATGCATGAGAAACTTCATGGACAGACCTGTAACCGCGATGCCCAGTAGCAGAGCCAGCATCAGGTGATCGGACGGAGTGGAAATATAGCGGATGCGTTCGAGCAGGAACCTGCGGGCCCAGAGGCCACCAAGGCCCGCGGCCATGGCAAAGCCACCGTAAAGTCCGAAGGGTTGGATCAGCTCGACCCAGAACCACACGGGCTCGGTGAAATAGCGTAGATGGCGGGCGAGAACAAGAAACAAGCCCATATGGAACATCCAGCCAAAGGCCCAGATCCAGAGGTTGGACTTGAAGAGGCTTTCAAACAGGGCAACTTCGCGGAACATGCGAAACACCACGCCGCCAGTTGTCATGGGGGCGGGGGTTGTAGGAATCAGCAATGGCGCCGGTGTGCGCGCGAAATCGGCGATCTTGTAGATCAGGCCAACGACGAACAAAGCGGTCGCGGCATAAAAGAGTATCGCGAAAAAGTAGGACGCGGCAGTCATGGTCGGCTAGACGTCAGCAAAAAATAAACTTCGGCAAAATACCCGACAGATCGGGCTCGTACTGCGGACTAATGCCCTCTTACGAACACTCCCGGCTGTTCGGCTTCCGGGGCTGCTTGACCTGATTTCATGCGAACATGGAATTTTGGCGGCAGCCCCGGCCACGAATCCACTCAAACCAAGTGAACCCGCAGGGGTGCGTAATTAGACGCAGCCGGTCGGCTTCGGCAGGCCGGCGATCTTGCATGCCTGCTTGGCGGGGCCATAGGGGAACAGTTCATACAGGTACTGGCTGTTGCCTTTCTCAGGCCCGAGTTTCTTGCCGATGGCCTTGGTCAGAACGCGGACCGCCGGGGCGATCTGGAACTCGTTGTAGTAGTCGCGCAGGAAGTTAACAACTTCCCAGTGCTGCTCGGTCATGGCCACGCCTTCGGTCTGGGCCAAATAGCCACCGACATCTTCGTTCCACTGACTGAGGTCAACCAGATAGCCTTCTTCGTCGGTTTCGTAGCTCTTGCCGTTTACATCGATAGTAGCCATTACGGTGTCTCCTAGTTAACTTGATATGCTTGAAAAGGCCGTAATTACAGCCAGGACTGGTTGGTCTTGCTATCCGCTACGAGGTCGACGAAACCAGCGTAATCAACGGTTGTAACACCGTCGGTAACGCGATCAGCGAAGCCGCGAGCTTCCAGGTCACCCTGTAGCGCATAAACCTTGAATTTCCCCATGGCGGCCTTGAGCTTGCCTTCGCAGGCATTGCCCTTGGTGGCACCATAGACGCCATCCTCGATCAGCAGGATGCTGCCGCCAGTGGCCGTGGTCAGCACGGTTTCCAGCGAGTTGCGATCGAGAGGGGACTTGTTGATGATATGCAGCATGTTTTTCCCCCTTAGAACGACAGGACGACGTCTTGCTCGTCCATCTTCTTGCCAAGTTCGGCACGGCTCATCACTTCGACAGGCACGCACATATCGTCGGCCGTCAAACCTCGCGCATCCAAGGACTCTTGGTCGACATACAGTTTCGTGACGTCGTAATCTTCCAGAGCACCGTAGGTCTTTTCAAAGCCCTTGACCTCGATACCCTTGGTGGCGTGGCCCTTCTTCAGCTGATAAACGCCATCATCAAGGAAGGCCATGGAAACGTCCTGTTCGAAGGCAGCGGCAATCAGAACCACTTCCAGCGATTCCAGTGCGTAAATCGTGCCGTAGGGCGCCTTGCGGTTGACGAACATGAATTTCTTAATATCGCTCATGATTCGTCCCCTTAATCGCCGAACGTGACCAGACGGTCGGATTGGATACCGGCTTCGACCAGTTGGCCGAGACCGGAGATGCGGAAACCTGGCGCCAGGTTGGTGGCGTCCTTGCCGTTGCGCTTGGCTTCGCCGTCATCAACGATGCCACGACGCTGGGCAGCAGCCACGCAGACAACCATGTCAAGGTTGTATTGCTCGGACAGCTTGGACCAGCGGGTGACGATGTTGCGATCATCCTGCGGCGGTGTCGTCAGACGCGTGGCGTTATTCACACCATCGTGATAGAAAAACACGCGGAACACCTCGTGGCCCTTTTCAAGGACAGCTTTGGTGAACTGGTAGGCGCTGTCGGAGGCCTGATGTGTGTAAGGGCCTTCATTGACCTGAATCGAAAACTTCATCTCTGACAGTCCTCAGAAGCGGATATGGTTCGACGCATTGAGGCTCGCACGCGAACCACGCCAGTCGTCGATCAGATACTTGGTGAAGGTCAGACCGGTCTTCTCGAAGAAACGCGGCCAGCCGATACGGTCGATCCAGTCGGCCAGTCGCTCCCACGGGCGAGCATCGGCCTTGTAGGTCATCAGGATATTCTTGACGATGGCATTGACTTCGGGCCAGCGCGGCGGGTTGTTGGGCAGACCGGAAGCAACCATCTTCATGAATGTGGGCTTGCCGCGGGCGTTGGAGTTCTTGCCGCCAACCCAGATTGCCAGTTTCGAGTGCTCGGGATCATTGATCTGCATCGGGGGGCAGGGGGGGTAGCAGGCGCCGCAGCAGATGCACTTTTTCTCATCGACCTCGAGGCTGGGCTTGCCATTGACCAGCGCGGGACGGATGGCAGCTACCGGGCAACGCGCAACAACGGTCGGGCGCTCGCAGACGTTGGCCACCAGATCGTGGTTGATCTTTGGCGGCTTGGTGTGCTGGATGATGACGGCGATGTCTGCCTGGCCGCCGCAGTTGATCGAGCAGCAGGAGGTCGAGAGGTGCACGCGGTTGGGCATCTCTTCGCGCTTGAACTCTTCATAGAGGCCGTCCATCATCGACTTGACCACGCCGGAGGCGTCGGTGCCGGGGATGTCGCAGTGCAGCCAGCCCTGGGTGTGGGCTACCATCGTGATCGAGTTGCCGGTGCCCCCGACCGGGAAGCCGCTCTTCTCGAGTTCGGCGATCAGCGGGGCTACCTTGCTTTCCTCGGAAAGCATGTACTCAATGTTCGAGCGGATGGTAAAACGCACACGACCTTCAGCAAACTTGTCAGCGATGTCACAGAGCAGGCGGATGGTGTGGACGTCCATCTGGCGCTGGGTGCCGGCACGTACCGTCCACACCTCGTCGCCGCTATGGGACACATGGTGCAGCACGCCGGGGCGCGGACGATCATGATATTTCCAGTTGCCGTAGTTGGCGGCGAATTTCGGGTGCAGAAACTTCTTGTTGTCGAGAAAGTGCTCGACTGGCCTACGCATCTGAGGTTGAGCCATGAATCGTCTCCGGAATAATCGTTATTTAAATAGGGTCATTACTTTGGCCGAATACCGAACCCTGTAAGGGCTCGGTAACGGTCAGCAGGCTTGACCTATGTTTAGGCTGCCGCTTTCTTGGCGTTGATCTTGGCGACTTCCTCGTCCCAACCATCGGTACGGACGTAGGGGTTCATACGCGGGGTGGTGACCATGTTGGCGTCGACATCCACACCGATACCTTCAAGGTAGTTGACCAGACCGATGCGCTCGATCATTTCTCCGGTACGCTCGTGCTCCAAAGCATTTTCGGCGAAGAAGTCGATGGCGGATTGAGCCACTTCGACGAGTTTTTCGTAGTCTTCGTCATTCTTCATGGACATGAAGGGGACGACGACGGTACCCATAGTGGCACCGATCTTGAGATGGCTGTGACCGCCGATCAGTATGCTGGCACCCTTGTCCTTGCCGACGCCGAGCGCGCCGGTCATGACGTTGATGCAGTGCATGCAGCGCACGCAGTCCTTGTTGTCGACTTCGAGACTCTGGCTGTCGTTGAGGGCAACGGCGGAGATGTGGCTGTCCTTGCGCACGTCCTTGCTGTCCTTGATCTGCAGCGCCTTGCTCGGGCAGCGTGAAACGACGTCATTGATTAGTTCGTTCATGCCGTGCTTGGCGAACCACTTCTTGCCGAGTGCGTCGTCGGTGGACATGTTGTCGCGCCAGGTGCCGATGACGGCCATGTCTGCGCGCTGGATCGAGTTCATGCAGTCATTGCCACAACCGGAGAACTTGAACTTGAACTTGTAGGGCAGGGCGGGACGATGGATGTCGTCAAGGAAGGTGTTGATCACCATCTGGTGAGCCTTGGCTTCGTCGTAACAGGACTGCTCGCAACGTGCGGCGCCCACGCAGGACATCGCGGTGCGCACGGCTGGGCCGGCACCACCCATGTCGAAACCCTGCTGGTTGATTTCGTCCCAAGCCTTCTGGACGTTCTCGGTGGTACAGCCTTGCATCATGATGTCGCCAGACTGACCGTGCAACGCGATCAGACCCGAGCCGTATTTTTCCCAGACGTCACAGAACATGCGCAGGGTGTCGGTATCGTAGTGCATGCCCGGGGGGGGCATGATGCGGATGGTGTGGAACTCGGCGGCATCCTTGAAAACCGCTGCGCCCTTTTCGTCCTTGATTTCGGTGAAGCGCGGGATCACGCCGCCACCGTAACCGATGACACCAACCGTGCCACCTTTCCAGTAACCCTTGCGGGTCTTGTAGGAATGCTCAAGATGACCGAGCACATCGACCATGTAATCTTTATCTTTGGCAAGGCGCTTGAGGCCGGTAACGAAACTGGGCCACGGGCCTTTTTCAAGTTCGTCGAGCATCGGGGTTGGGTGCATTTGCTTGGCCATTCGAGTTGTCTCCTCTTTTTGGACTGGTAAGGTACCGCCGGAAGGGCGATTTCGGCAATACTCAGGTGAAGCGATTTTAAGAAGGGGCGGCGCGACCACCATCCCCCACGCAGGTAGATTATGCTCTTCTGTGGGAGTAGTACGTCCTACCCTAAAGGAGTAGTTCGTAGCACCCCAATCCGGTGATGGCATGGCGTACTGCTGCAATGCCATAGTGCGGCGTGTGTTTTACTACAAATTCGGTTCAAGGTCGATGCCCGTTCTTTCTTGCGGTGGCGCCAAGCAACCAACTAACAGAAAGTTCAGACCGTGGATACTGTGACTAGTCTTGACATGTTTCGGGTGCCGATCGGTAACCAGGAAATTGAATTGCAACAGATCGAATTCGAGGCGGGGGGCATGCCGATGCTGCGCGTGCGGGTGAGGGAGCGCAGTCGTTTTACCATTTTTGATGTTGACATGATCACCGCCCGGCGCTGGGCCGATGTCATGGGGGGCTGGGCCGATGCCCAGCAGAAATAGCGGTGATCAATTCCGACGATGACGGACCTGGCAGCCCGATAGTCGATCTCTCCTTTGCGTTGCGGGGGGGGGCCATCGAGGTCGATTACGCCGACCGTCTGCGTACGCTGCTTTGCGCTGCCCTACCCTGGCTGGATGATGAAACGTCGGTGGGCGTGCATCCCCTTTACGGTCTGTTCGACGGTGGGGGCAAGAGCTATCTCTCGGGTCGTTCGCGCCTTGTGCTGCGGCTACCGCGTCATCGTGTCGACGCGGCGCTGAGCCTCTGCGGGCAGCGCCTCGATCTTGGCACCGAAGTCGAGGTGAGGTCGGCAACGCAGCGCGAATTGATGGCGGCGACGGTGTTATATTCTCCCTTCGTTACACATGGCCCAGCGGAAGAGGCGGTTTTTTTCGCCGCGTGCGAACAGGAAATCGGGGACTTGGATTTTGGAAGGGTACGCCTGATATGCGGCAAGGCGCATCGTGCCAAGGCTGCTCAGGGAGATATTTTTGGCTTCAGTCTGATGGTTTATGGTCTCGGCGTGGCTAATTCGCTTCGCTTGCAGGAGCATGGCCTCGGCGACGAACGCCAGCGCGGTTGCGGAATTTTCGTGCCGCATAAGGCGGTGGCCGCCGTGGTTGAATGATTCATTCTCAATCAACACATCTAAACTAATAGGAGACTTTCATGGGTTACGTGATCAGTGGTGTCGAAAAGGAAATTGATGACGACGGATTCCTGCTGGAGGCCGATCTGAGCGAAGAGGCGGTAAATGACATCGCCGCCGCCCAGGGTTTGGCCCTGACCGACGATCATCGCACCATCATCAACTACCTGCGCGAAAAATACAAAGAGGATGGTCACACGCCAAACCTCCGTAATCTTATCAAGGGCCTGCAAGACGATGGCGCGATGCCCGATGCCTCCAGCAACAAGTTGTTCGAGTTGTTTCCGGATGGTGGCGCCGCCAAACAGGGTGTAAAGATTGCCGGCCTGCCGAAGCCGTTTGGCAAGGGCGGCTACTAGGTTAAGAGTAATCCTCCCGCCGCCTCCTTTTACGCTAGGGGGCGGGGGGCTTTCTTTGCCGTCGAACCGGGACTTGACCATGGCCGTTCGCATTCTCAGTCAGTTTCACACCAAGGGCAGTCGCTCTCCCGAGACCTTGGCTACCGTGGTGGCCATGCTGGCATGGAAACTGGCGATCGATTCGATCAAGCGGATGCGCGATGCCTGGTACGACATCGAGATCGGCAAGCCGTATTTCGATTTCGTTTGCGAATTCATGGTTTTTCTTGCCCAGGCGGCCGACCGCATTGCCCATCGCAGTTTCGAGGGTACCCAGCGTACCGCATTCACCACTGCGCTGGCCATTCGCTTGTCCGAAATCGTCGAGGAAAACCGCGACATGCTGCTAGGCACTGCCATACCCGGCGAGTGTCAGCGTCATTTCATTGATCTTTTCAATCGCCGTGGCGCCGATTATGGCGAATATGACTACGATGCCAAGGGTCCCTCTTTCGGCTTCAAGCGCATGTTTGCCGCCGCCCTGCGCGAAATCCTGCCGGAGAAGGACAGGCTCTGGGTGATCGACCAAGCCATGGACATCGAGGCGCCCGCGGCGATCAAGGCGCTGGAAAAGACTCTCGCCGGCCTGTTTGCTGGCGATGCCGCACCTTCACAAATGGCGCAACATCCACCTATCAGCCAGGCAGGTAGCAAATGAATACCAACTCTCCCTTTGACCTCGACAACAGCGCGGCCTACGCGGCTTGGCGCGATAAAAAGTCGGCGCTAGCGGCACGGCGGCTAGAGGATGTGGTCGTCGAGATCAACGATCCACGCACGCTCACCGCAGCCGAACGGACCCGACTGGTCGCGAGCTGCGCCATCAACAACATGGCGGTGTAT
>JFJP01037223.1_pt1 | contig 16941 bp, 12 predicted proteins | sample 431651 | NCBI WGS metagenome assembly JFJP01 (sample SAMN02602958, study PRJNA72255) | Microbial mat metagenome, whole genome shotgun sequencing project. | biome: fresh water; feature: sink hole; material: water; isolation source: purple microbial (photo- and chemosynthetic) mats found in... | reverse complement strand
TTCATCTTTTCTTTTTATCTTTGAAAGCTAAACTATGAAGTCAGATAAATTTTTATAGAAGTAAGTATTGTAAATATTAGTCACTTAAGTAAGTCCTAAAAAATAGGGATAATGAGTACAAACGAAAATATTAATAAAAGTAACGGATATTCCGCGGATAGTATACAGGTGTTGGAAGGCCTAGAAGCGGTGCGCAAACGCCCTGCTATGTATATTGGCGATACCGGCGAGCGTGGCTTGCATCATTTGGTTTACGAAGTAGTAGATAACTCTATAGATGAGGCTTTGGCCGGACATTGCAACCAGATAGACGTAATCATAAACGAAGACAATTCGATAACGGTAACAGATGATGGACGCGGTATTCCTACAGATTATCACGAAAAAGAAGGTAAATCGGCACTCGAGGTAGTACTTACTGTGCTGCATGCCGGTGGAAAATTTAATAAAGAATCGTATAAAGTCTCGGGTGGTTTGCATGGAGTAGGCGTATCATGCGTAAATGCACTTTCTATTCATTTGCGTGCAGAAATACACCGCGAGGGCAAAATTTTCTTGCAAGAATACAGCATTGGTAAACCTTTGTACGAAATAAAAGTAATAGGCGAAACCGACAGAACTGGAACCATCATCACATTCAAACCGGATGATTCCATATTTACTGCTACTGAGTACAAATACGAAACCCTGGCATCGAGACTCAGAGAACTGGCTTTTCTGAACAAAGGCGTAAACCTGACCCTGAAAGACATGCGTGGATCATCAGATTCACATCATAAATCAGACGTATTTCATTCTACCGAAGGACTGAAAGAGTTTATCAAATACCTCGATCAAACCCGCGAAACACTCATAGAAGATGTAATATACTTCGACACCGAAAAACAGGGCGTACCTGTAGAATTGGCCTTGACCTACAACAGCAGCTTCAACGAAAACGTACACTCATACGTAAACAACATAAGCACCCACGAAGGCGGTACTCACCTCACAGGTTTCAGACGCGGGCTTACCCGTACACTGAAAAACTACGCTGACGAGTCGGGGATGCTCCAAAAACTAAAACTCGAAATAAATGGCGACGACTTCCGCGAAGGACTCACTGCCATTATTTCAGTAAAGGTAGCAGAACCACTTTTTGAAGGTCAAACTAAAACCAAACTCGGAAACTCCGAAATAAGTCTTGTAGTAGATCAGGCCATAAGCGAAGCACTTAAAAACTACCTGGAAGAACACCCCAAAGATGCCCGTACCATTGTACAAAAGGTGATATTGGCTGCTACTGCCCGCCATGCTGCACGCAAAGCACGTGAGCTGGTTCAGCGCAAGACTGTGATGTCGGGTGCAGGTTTACCAGGCAAACTTGCCGACTGCTCCGAACGCAATCCTGCTATGTGTGAAGTATATCTGGTTGAGGGCGACTCTGCAGGTGGTACCGCTAAGCAAGGCCGTGATCGCAAATTTCAGGCTATCATGCCGCTCAGAGGTAAAATTCTGAACGTTGAAAAAGCCATGCAACACAAAATCTATGAAAACGAGGAGATAAAAAATATTTTTACTGCCCTCGGAGTGACCATTGGCACCGACGAAGATAGCAAAGCCGCAAACCTTGCAAAACTCAGATACCACAAAATCATCATCATGACGGATGCCGATATTGACGGTAGCCATATTACAACTCTTATCATGACATTCTTTTTCAGGTACATGAAAGAACTTATTGAAAGAGGATACTTATATATAGCAACTCCACCCCTTTACCTCGTGCATAAGGGAAGAGAAAAACGGTATTGCTGGAACGAAGAAGAACGCAGACAAGCCATATCAGAAATTGGCGGCACAAAAGAATCTTCGGTAAACACACAGCGCTACAAAGGTTTGGGTGAGATGAATGCTGAACAACTCTGGGAAACAACTATGAGCCCTGCAACTCGTACTTTGCGACAAGTAACCATAGATAATGCTGCCGAAGCAGACCGCACATTCAGTATGCTTATGGGCGACGAAGTTCCACCACGCAGAGAGTTTATTGAAGAAAATGCAACCTATGCCAAAATAGACGTATAGTTTTTTAAAACATTTTCTAAATTTGAGACCTCAGATTATCACTAAATTGAAAATCTGAGGTTTTTATTTTCAAAATCGTGTATGTTACATATTCTGAATAAAATATTTACCCCGTCGGCACCTATTACTGATGCTCAGATTTTTTGTGGAAGACATATCCAAATTCATAAAATCGCATCTATGTTATCCGAAAAAGGACAGCACGCAGTGGTATATGGGCACCGTGGGCTGGGCAAGACTTCGCTGGCCAATGTGCTTGCACAAGTATTTGAAAATTATATTTTCTACAAAGTAAACTGCAACAGAGCAGACACTTACAATTCGCTTTGGAAAAAAATTCTCAGAAAAATCACCTTCATAAACCAACAACGTACTACTGGTTTCAAGTACGAAACCATTGATTCTGTACAACGTATTGTATTGCCAGATAATATGGAAGTGAGCATAGATATGCTTGAGGATATTCTATCTTCATTCACCGAACCCATGGTTTTTATATTTGATGAGTTTGACAGTGTGAGTTCTGAGATTTTGAAAGCACAAATGGCTGATACCATAAAACTCTTCTCCGACAATTATCCTCACCTCAAAATCATCCTGATGGGGGTGGCCGAAAATATAACTCAACTTCTGGGGCAGCATCCATCGATTGAGCGTTGCATAAAACAAATAAATTTGAGCGAAATGCAATCGCCTGAGCTATTGGAAATAATAGAGAATGGGTTTAAAACGCTGCATATAGAAGCCTCCGACCTCATAAAAAATCAGATAGTAATGCTTTCCTCGGGTTATCCACATTATGTGCACCAGCTATGCTATTTTGCCTGCGAAAATGCTATAAAGCGCAATTCATCTGTTATCGAGAAAATTGATTTGGATGAATCCATAAGAAAGTGTGTAGAAGATGGCGATTTCTCATTGCATACCCAACTCACCGCAGCACTCGGTAAAAATCCGGATAAAAATCAGTTTGCAAAACTCATTATGGCATGTATTTTATGTGCGGAACAGTCTACCGTATTTTCAATGGAGCAAATTAAGCATCATTTCAAACATTTTGAGTCATACGAAAATGAAAGTACACATATACATGTGATAGTTGGTATGCTTTGCCACTCGAGCAGAGGATTTTTTCTGAGTATGATACGAACACCGGGTGGTAAAATGTACAAACTGTCCCAACCTTTGATGAGACCATTTGTAAAGATTCAGATGCATTCGCAACTATCTGGTGTCTTATAGCAAATTAGTTTACATCTTTTTGAGGATTCTTATTTCTAAGCTCACTCAATAATCTGGTTATCAGATCGTCATCAGGTTGCTCAATAAGCATTGACAGATGACGCATCAACTCAGCATATTCGCTGTCTTCAGGGCTTAATAAGTCATTGAGTATGAAGAATTCCTCTGTGCCTGATTGTCCAAAACTAGTATACTGATAGCAAATAGTGTATATATTTTCCATAGGCAGGTTATTTCTATGTCTTTATCTTATTTTTATAAACGAACTTTGTTGTTAGCTTATTATTTGATATATGGAATAAATAATAGTATGATTTTCAAATATACCTGAGTAGAAATTTGGGCTTTAGCATTGGTCAATTGAAGATTTCATATAAAGCAATCCGAGGTATATATTGAATGGTGTTGCAAGCACAAAAACCATATAACAAGCTAAAGAATAGTATATAAAAACAGTGCCAAAGTTGAGCACTTTGGCACTGTATAAAAAATGAACACGAATCCTAATGCCATGAAAGATTTTTCACATTCACAGGATTGATAACGATAACCGGAATCTGAGATGAGTTGAAAATAATCTGTTCTGCCCAAGTATCAAACAAAGGCAGCAAGCTATCAGTATTGTTCATGATCATGATAAGATCAGCTTCATTCACCACAGCATAATCTATAAGTTGTTTGGCATAGTTGCCTCCATCATCGTCCGAAACTCTATCTACGTAACCAACATTGTTTTGCACGAAAATGGCTTTTATTTGTTTCACAATAGCCATGATTTTGCTTTTAGTAAACTTGTCTGACTCGTATTTCGGAAAAATGTGAATGGTTGAGTTAAAGGTTTTAGCCATATAGGTAGCCCAGTTTACTTTTTGTCTGTCTTTGGTAGAAACCGTTACCGGGAAAACTATATTTTTATACCCATTCGGGAAAGACCTTTTCTGAACAATGATAGTAGGTATTTCAACATTGGTAACCACTTTTACGGCATAACTGCCTGTAAGCCTTTGGAAACCTGTTTTGCCATGTGTACCCAGTATAAGCAAGTTAGCACCAATTTCATCTGCGGTCTCTCCAATCAAACTAATGATATTTCCCTCTTTAATAAGATAATCTGCATCAATAGTATACTCTGCTTTGAATCTGTTTACCAGTTCACTCAGCTTTTCCTTCAAATTATCCATAGTCATGTCCTGCTTTTTCAGATACTCTTTTGTATCTTTGTTTACTACATGGAGCATAACCAACTGAAAGTTAAGATATCTGGCTAAGTCTGCACCGTGGTGGGTCGCATTTTCACATACCTCTGAAAAGTCGGTAGGTACCAGTATAATATTGTTACGGTTTGTTTTGTTCTTTTCGTTTTCCATAATTGCTACAAAAGTTTACTTTTATTGATGTATAAATTTAACACTTTTATTTTTCCTTATCAATTTTTTTTGTAAAAATTTATATCTAAAATTTACTTTTTCATGATAAGTATAAATATTCAATATCTTTTTCACAAAAGAGGTGCCGATTTAAAAAAATTGCACGAAAGTTGATATTTTTAGCGTTTAGAATTCATGTTCAAATGGGCTTTAAAATAGTTATATATATATTGTGTATTGGTTCGTGCCTCTTGTTTAGTAACACTAATACAAGTGCGCAACCTGCTGATACTACTGAGTACGAAATGATTGTAAGACCAGACCTCGTGTACTGGTACTTCATAAACGTAACCATACGACCCAACACAAAGAAAAAAACTGAAATGTATTTCATCAAGCTAACGCGCGTTTTTGTGAACGAAGGCGATGAAAAAGGGTTCACAAAATCGTTGTGGTCGGAAATAAAGGAACAAAAATTGGCCATCGGCCCCTTTTGGGACTATAACCAAGCTCAGTTGGCAATGGAGTTTTATAATGTAGTATCCAGAAAAAAAACACCGCGTATACCTTATGATGCCGATGCTACAGTTTACTGGTACTATATAAGTATAGATGTAAAAAGAACGGGCTACAAGCTCCATTCTGTTCAGGGGCGTATTTCTGAGGGAAATATTGAGCAGTTTGCCAGCGCATTATCCTCAGGTCTTGAGCAAGGCATGCTCGCCATTGGTCCATTTTTTTTTAAATACGAAGTGGAAGATTCGCTTCGAATCTTAAGCAAATAATTTTTCTCCTTACTTTCTTTTGTAAATTTTTGTACATTCGATGCGTATTGTTTTAAGATTTACCTGTGGTAAACCAATATCATATATGTGTTGTTTGAAGTGTAAAATTCGCATATACTTGCTCATCGGTTATTTTTTATTACTCAGCGCTTCTGTAAATGCGCAGGTAACCAAAATAAAATTTAGCCGATTGGGGATTGGAGATGGCCTTTCTGGCTCATCGGTAAACTGTATTTACCAAGACAATAAAGGGTATCTTTGGGTAGGCACCTCCAATGGGCTCAACAGATTTGATGGGTTTAAATTCAATGCATACAAACATCAGGCATTCAAATCTAACACTTTATCGGCCAATTGGGTTAGTTCTATTTTACAAGATAAATACAATAGGTTTTGGGTGGGTACTCAAGGTGGAGGCGTAAATTTATTTTTACCCGATAAATCACTGACCACAAGTTTCATGGCCGATTCTACAAAGAGTGAAGATGTTAAAAGCAATATTATACGAACCTTGGCTTACGACCAAAACAAAACCCTTTGGGTAGGTACCGATAATGGATTGATGAAAATGGATATTGATGAACTCAAATTTAAACAATTTCCTATTGACTCTGCCAGTGCTAAGCTTATTCGCTATGCCATTAATGCCATTGAAATTGACAAAAATGGTGTCCTTTGGCTCGGTACTTGGGGAAACGGCGTGGTTACTTACAACACTACCTCAGGCAAACTTCAGAAAATTGACATCCCCAATTTCAATGACGACCTAAGGCCTCTCCGCATAAAAGATTTAAAATTTGCCCCCGACAATAGTCTTTGGATTGCCACAAGAGGAGCAGGTCTCATTCGCTACGAACCTGCTAACGGGAATTATACCTATTTTACAAACAACCCTAAAAATAATAATTCATTAAGCAGCAATATGTTGCAAAGCATTCAGATAGAAAGTAATACGGTAGTTTGGGTTGGTACTTTTTATGATGGAGTGAACAAAATAAATTTAAAAACAAACCAGATTGAACGGTTCCAAACCGAAGCCCTTATTTCCTATTCTATTTCAGGAAATTGGATACCCGATTTGTTTATAGACCACTCTGGCTTGCTCTGGATAGCAACCGACAAGGGGCTTTCAAAAGTACACATAAAAGGTACCGGATTCGATCATTTTACTTTGAGTCACAACAATCTGAAAACCAATTTTGAAGCAAATGTGAACGCCATATTTGAAGACTCGAAAGGAGATATTTGGGTAGGTACCTGGGGCAAAGGTTTGTTCAGGTACCCTAAAGGCAATGACACACCGGTACAGATGTACGATGAAAATAGTTTTGACAGCCGGATATGGACCATCACCGAATTTCCAAAAGGCTTTCTATGGGTAGGCACAGGCAATGGGCTTTACAAAATAGATTTGTCGAATTTCAAACTCACGGTTTACTCCAATACGCCCGATCAAGCCAATATACTACCCGCCAACAACATATCAGATCTGATGGTAGACCATATGAACCGGCTTTGGATAGGCACTTGGGGCGGAGGAATAGCGATATACGAAGACAAGTCCGGTCGATTCTTATCTTTCGACTCTCTTTACGCTGTTAAACTCACCGATGAGTATATAAAGACCTTATACTCAGATAGTAAAATGAATGTTTGGATAGGTACTTCCAACAAAGGAATAGTTAAAATTGCCCCCAGTGGCAAGGTCAAATATTTCAAAAATGACCAAGGCGACCCCAATACCCTGGTTGGTGATAATATAGAATCTATTATCGAAGACAACAATAACAATATCTGGGTCGGAACAAATGCTGGAGGCATTTCTATTATTTCAGAAGGCGAAGGGAATATACAACACCTCACTGAATACAACGGTTTGCCATCAAACAGCATCAGACGAATGCTGTTTGACAAGCAAAACAACATTTGGATAAGCACAAACAATGGAGTTTCGCGTTTCAACCTGAAAACTAAGAATTTTAAAAATTTTGATATCACTGATGGCCTTCAGAGCAACGAATATGCCCGTGGTTTTGTAAAACTCACAAATGGAAAAATCATGTTTGGCGGTATTAACGGATTCAATAAATTTCATCCGGATAGTATTTTTATTAATACCCATTTGCCCAAAGTTGTAATTACCCGCTTTTTGAAGTACAACTTAGAATACAACCTGGACTCTATGCTCAACCGCGATGGTATACTCGAGCTTTCTCCCAGCGACAATGTCATCTCATTCGAGTTTTCTGCCCTAGATTATTATGCGCCTCATAAAAACCAGTTTTTATTCAAACTCGAAGGATTTGAAGAAATTTGGCGCAAGCCCATAGACGACCATCTGGTTACCTACACCAACCTTCCCCCGGGCGACTATACACTTAGGGTGATAGCTTGTAACAACCATGGTTTATGGAACTTTGAAGGTGCAACCCTGAAAATTCATGTAAAGCCCCCGTTTTACCTCAGGTGGTACTTCCTGCTTATAGTAGCACTGGCAGTGGTGAGCATCATAGTGGGCATAGTATACATGCGCGAATATAACCTCCGCCGTCAGCAATTGGAATTAGCTGATTTAGTAAGAATTCGCACGCAAGAAGTGAGCATGCAGAATGTACTCCTGGAACAAAAAAACCAAGAGATCTTGTTTCAAAAAGTAGAAATTGAAAAACAAAAAGATGAAGTTGAAGCCCAAAGAGATGTAGCCACCGAACAACGCGACCTCATTCAGCGACAAAACGATGAACTGAAAGACTCTATTCAATATGCGAGGCGTATTCAGTCTGCACTCCTTCCCCGATTCGAAATCATGCACGAAGCACTAAACGACTACTTCATTTTCTATAAACCGAGAGATATTGTAAGTGGCGATTTCTATTGGTTTTATAAAATGAAAGACGCGATTATTTTTGCCATAGCCGATAGCACAGGCCATGGAGTTCCGGGTGGATTTATGAGTGTTCTAGGCATGACTCTGCTCAACGAAATTGTTTCTAAACAACATGAAATATCTGCTGCGGAAATTTTGAATAGGCTACGAACCCTCATCATTTCGGCTTTACACCAAACCAACGCAGATTTTGAAACAAAAGACGGAATTGATATTGCTTTATGTATATACAGACCAAAAGAACAGTATATAGAATATGCCGGAGCGCATAATCCTCTCTATTTCATGCGAAATGGTGAACTACAAATATTCCAGGCCGACAAGATGCCAATAGGTATATATGTAAAAAACACACCTTTCACTAACCATATTATTCGGGTTTTGCCAGGCGATTTGATTTATTTGTTTACCGATGGCTATATCGATCAGTTTGGCGAATTAAGCGGAAGGAAATATACTCAGGCTCGTTTCAAAGAGCTCATACATACCATATGGCAACTCCCCTTGCCAAAACAGTACGAACAAATAGAACTGACTTTCAACCAGTGGCGTGGTGCCGAAGAACAAGTAGATGATATCCTGGTAGCAGCTCTCAGAATTCACTAATCATTTGCCACCTGCTCAATATACGTATACATTTCACTTTTAACTTAATCCCAAATAGCAGCAACCATTTATACAATTAACTTATGAAATTTCAAATAGTAAAATGGCTTATCGTATTCTATATCAATCTTTTAACCAATATAGCCACCTCACAGGAGCAAATGAGCACATATGTGTTCAAAAATGAGAAATCGAAACATTTTACAATGCCTTTCAAACTGATTAACAATCTGATCATAGTACCGGTAGCAGTTAACAAATCCTCAACACTGCAGTTTATTCTCGATTCGGGGGTACGTACTCCTATCATCACCGAATTGATGTCAGAAGACTCAGTGCTTATAAACTATGCCAAACGAATCAAAATAAATGGCCTGGGCAAAGGAGAATCGCTTGAAGCATATTCCAGTACCAACAACGCTTTTGAAATTGGCAAACTCTTTACCCCAAACCAGGATATTGTGGTACTGATTGAAAATACCCTGCACCTGAGTGGCAAAATGGGTTATAAAGTAAATGGACTTATAGGTTACGACCTACTCAAAGATGTAATACTTGAAATAAACTATGAAACCCGAAGACTCAGATTTCACAATCCAAAATTCTTTAGCTACGAAAAAATAAAAACTGGGGTAACCTTGCCTTTATATATTGAAAACAAAAAACCATATATTTATGGCAGTGTAACCCTACACAACGATACAGTTTTGCCCGTGAAACTGCTTATAGATACAGGCGGCAGTATGTCGTTGTGGCTATCAGAATCTTCAGATCCACGTATCACTATACCTTCAAATCATTTCCCCGCTCTACTTGGCATTGGGCTCAATGGTGAAATAACAGGCTCGTTGGCTCGTATAAAGGCTTTACGATTGGGCACATACGAAATGCTCAACCCCATTACTTCTTTTCCAGACTCAGCCTCGGTATCGCAAGTTATCAGCGTTGATAAAAGACATGGCAGCATAGGTGCAGATGTTTTAAAACGTTTCAAAGTAATTTTAGACTACCCAAACAACAAAATAACACTCATAAAAAACTCAAATTTCCCTGATGAATTCCACTATAACATGAGCGGCATAGAAGTAGAAATGCTTAAGGGAATCTTTACTTTATACTCAATAGTTTATATTCAACCCGGCTCCCCGGCTGCCCTAGCAGGAATGCAGAAAAACGACCAAATATTTGAGATCAACGGAAAAAGCGTCTCCGATATGGAACTTTCGGATATAAATTACCTATTCCAAACCAAGGATGGAAAAAAAATAAGTATCGTATTTTTTAGGGATGGTGAACGAAAAACTGCTCAATTCAAATTAAAACAGGTTTTATAAATAATATGGCATATATTTTGAACTTTTAAATTTTTGAAAAAACATCCCGAATAATTCATTACATTTGTATTTGTGGAAATTCATAACTATCCTATTATAATATTACTGACTCGGTTAAAATATTGCATATGATTCGTTTACGTATCACCATTCTATTTACTTTGTTTTTTTCATTCTGGTTAAGCGCAGGTTTTGCTCAGGATGAAGATGACGATACTACTGTAATAGATCCTAACGGATTGCTCACCGAAGAACAATTGGCGGAAGCCGTGAACTATGTTTCGTTGGAGGAGGCACTTAAGAATCCGGATGAAGTTTACAAATTGAATCTTGATGATAACGGATTAACTGAAATTCCAAGAGATATACTCAAATTCAAAAACCTACAAGCACTCGACCTTTGGAAAAACTCGATTACTAAAATACCGGATTTTCTCTTCGAACTCACCAAACTTCAATATATAAACCTAGGCGCAAATCAGATTATTACAATACCTCCAGGTATAGGTAAACTTATTCATCTAAAAATGCTCGATTTGGAAGGTAATCAAATTGGTGCTCTACCACCGGAAATTGGTAGCCTCACCAAACTTGAAAGTCTGGCTTTGGGTGGAAATCAAATAAAAGAGCTTCCCGAATCGGTAGGCGATTGTGAAAGCCTGATGAGCGTGACCCTTTGGGGAAACCAACTGACCAAACTTCCAAAGTCATTTGGCAATTTATTGAATATGCAAACACTTGATTTATCCGAAAATCAATTAACTGTACTTCCACGAGAAATTGGTTACTTGCAAAATATTCAGATTCTGGAATTAGCTAAAAACGACCTTGTATCTCTGCCTTCCGGTATTGGCGAACTTAAAGGCATTCCTTACTTAAATCTAAGTGGAAATCAACTAGTTACACTTCCTAAAGAAATAGGAAATCTCTCGTTCTTGCAAATGATAGATTTGCGTGAAAACAAACTCACTGCTTTACCCGAAGAATTTAGCAACCTTATGAATTTGCAATCTGCAGACCTCACAGGAAATAAACTATTAGCTCTTCCGAATTCTATAGGTAAAATGATGAATTTGCGTACCTTACAGCTTGCCAACAACCAACTACAATCTTTACCCGACGATTTTACAAAACTTATCAACCTGACTGAACTGAACCTAGAGGGAAATAAACTAAAATCATTGCCCGGCAAGTTCAATCGCCTGGAATTTCTTTCTACACTTAACCTAAATGATAACCAGCTTACAGAGTTGCCCTCTGCTATCGGAAAGTTAGTAAATCTGGCCGAATTGCGTGTACGTTACAACAAACTGACCACACTTCCTGCCGCTATTGGCGAATTGAAGCAATTGCAAATTCTCGATTTGTCGAGCAATCAGATAACCCGTTTGCCTCCAGAAATAGGTAGTCTTACAGAACTTACACAGCTCAATGTTAAAGGTAATCTGCTGGCCGACCTGCCCGACCAAATGGCTAATCTTGAGAATCTGACTTATCTGAACGTTCAGGAAAATGCACTTTCGGGTACCGTAAGCCAGCGTATAGAGTCGCTCATGACGTCGCAAATAGATAAGGGATTGCGTATCAGATGGTAAAATAAATTTACCATATTTTATATCAAAACCCATAAAACGAAAAGACGAATCTTAAATGTGTTTACAAATAAGATTCGTCTTTTTATTTCTAACCCCGGGAAATAGTTATCGAGTTTCCCAACAAATGGAATACCAGACTAATACCTCAGAAGCAAATTTTGAGTTGTACTTATCTCCACAAATGATGCTCCAGTACCTGGGCCAAAGTTTCCGGCAACTACAACTACCAAATCATCGTCCATAAGCAACGACTTTTCTTGCAAAAGTTTTATGGCTTTGTGCAGAAACTCATCGGTAGATTTGCGTGGTTTCATGTAGAATGGGAAAGCCCCATATGAAAGAGCTAATTCACGCATCAGGCGCTGGTTGTAACATATAGCATAAATGGGTTTTCGGCCCCTGTATGCGGCCAAATTGCGCACAGTGGTACCCGACTCACTATCTGAAACGATGGCAGCTGCTTGCAACTGAACAGAAGCTTTCACAGCGCTTCTGGCTAAGTACGAGGCCACCGGATGGTTGTTTTTAATAGCCACCACATCCATAAATTCATTCTTCATCTTTTCAACTTCCATGGCTATTTTGGCCATTATTTTCACTGCCTCCACCGGATAATGTCCACTTGCAGTTTCTCCACTAAGCATTACGGCATCGGTGCCATCAAATATAGCATTCGCAACATCGCTCACTTCTGCACGCGTAGGACGCGGATTCTCTATCATGGTGTGCAGCATTTGGGTGGCTACTATCACAGGTTTACGTCGGGCAATACACTTGCTGTTTATAGCCTTTTGTATCATAGGTATTCGCTCTGCTGGTATTTCTATACCCAAATCGCCTCGTGCTATCATCACGCCGTATACATGGTCCAGAATTTCATCAATATTGTCTACTCCTTGCTGATTTTCAATTTTGGCAATTATCTTTATCTGGCTATTGTGCTCATCCAGAATTTGTTGTATTGCGAGTACATCTTCTTTGTATCTTACAAAAGAGTGTGCTATAAAATCGATATCGTGTTCAATAGCAAAATGAATAAACTCAATATCTTTTGGGCTAAGCGAAGGCAAATCGATGTGAACATTGGGCACATTCACACTTTTGCGGCTACCCACCTCACCATCATTTTCAACCTTGCAAAGCAGATAATCATCGATCTTTTCTGTTACCATAAACGAAACTGCACCATCATCTATGAGTATGCGACTACCAAGTGGAACATCGCGCACAAAGCCATCGAAGTTGACGTAAAGGCATTCATGGTTCGATTTCTCAGCTTTATTTCCTTTGAATTGGACCATTTCGCCCTCTTTAAAAGGTATTTTGGCATCAACCTCGGTTACGCGCATTTCTGGTCCCTTGGTATCAACCAGCAGTGCAATTTTGTCGCTAACCTTCCGGGCATTTGTTATTACTTTCAGTGCTTGTTCGGCGTTTTGGTGCGCTGTGTTCAGGCGCACAACATCCATTCCCTCGTTGTGCAATTCGAGCAAAAAGTCGGTATCGCAGCGACGGTCTGATATGGTGGCTACTATTTTTGTAAGTTTAGGCATGATGGTCTGAAATATAGTTAAGACAAAGTATTCAGGAATGCGTTTATGTTATTTTCAATCTCGCTATAGAGGTTTTCGCTTTCTCGAGGTACGAATGTATCGCCTGTAATCTGTTGGTAAAGCTCAATATAACGTTCAGAGGTTTGTTTTACAAATTCGTCGGACATATGAGGTACCTGCTGCCCGTGCTCGCCTTTGAAACCATTTTCCATAAGCCACTCACGCACAAACTCTTTCGAGAGTTGGCGCTGTTGTTCGCCGGTAGCAAATCGTTCGTCGTATCCTTCTTTGTAGAAATAGCGCGATGAGTCGGGTGTATGAATTTCGTCTATCAGGTATATCTGATCGCCTTTTTTGCCAAATTCATATTTTGTATCTACGAGTATAAGTCCTTGCTTGGCCGCTATTTGTGTACCACGTTCGAACAATGCGAGGGCTATACGTTCCAATTCATTGTAGTCGTGCTCGGTGGCATATCCTTCTGCTATTATTTCCTCCCGGGTGATGTTCATATCGTGCCCAGTTTCGGCTTTCGTAGTAGGAGTGATGATAGGGGTTGCAAAACGCTGATGCTCGCGCATACCATCAGGAATAGCAACACCGCAAATTTCGCGGGCTCCGTTCTTGTAATCGCGCCATGAGCTACCGGTAAGATATCCGCGTACAATCATTTCTATGGCAAATGGTTTTACAAAATGCCCTATGGTCACATTCGGATCGGGAACTGCAATTTTCCAGTTTGGAACTATATCCGCAGTTTCGTCCAAAAATTTAGCTGCTACCTGGTTGAGCACTTGGCCCTTATAGGGAATTCCTTTAGGCAAAACCACATCGAATGCACTTATTCTGTCGGAAACTACCATCACCAGATATTCGTTTCCAATATTATACACATCTCTTACCTTTCCCTTATAAAAGCTTTTCTGATTTTTGAATTGAAATTGAGTTGAAGTTATAGTTTGCATAGCTGAGTATTTAAAATTTGATTGGTTGATTATCTATTTGGGTTGAATTGGTTCATCGTTACCAGAATTTTCTGTATCAGTGCGATAAGCTTGTTGTTTGTTTCTTTCATATGCCAGTACTATTTCTTTTACCAAGCGGTGGCGTACTATATCGTTCTCATCAAACTCTATGATGGACACACCTTCTATGTTTTTCAAGATACGCAATGCATGAAAAAGCCCGGAATCGGACTTTCGGGGTAAATCTATTTGGGTAAGATCTCCGGTTACTGCAAATTTGCTGCTGATGCCCATGCGGGTAAGAAACATTTTTATTTGGTTAGTAGTGGCATTCTGAGCCTCATCTAGTATTACAAAGGCATTATCGAGGGTTCGTCCACGCATAAATGCGAGTGGGGCTATTTGTATAATATTCTCATCCATATATTCCGCCAATTTGCGAGCAGGCATCATATCGTTGAGTGCATCATACAAGGGCTGTAAATACGGGTCAAGCTTTTCTTTGAGGTCGCCGGGCAAAAAACCAAGTCTTTCGCCAGCTTCTACTGCAGGGCGGGTAAGTATGATTCTTTTTACCTCTTTATTTCTCAATGCCTTTACAGCCAATGCTATAGAAATATATGTTTTGCCGGTACCTGCGGGGCCAATGGCAAAAATAAGATCATTAGTACGGGAGTTGTCAAGCAATACTTTCTGGTGTTGGGTACGGGCTTTAATTTGCTTTCCGGAAGTATTGTACAAAATCACGTCTTCATCTTCAGTACTATCACCATTCACTCCGTTATCCGCACCAAAAAACAGGGTTTCAAACTGTTCTTCGGTTATATGATTATACTTGAGTATGTGGTTTATTACCAACTGAGCCCGCTGATCGAACTTTGAGACTTCAGGTTCGTCGCCAGATATTTTGATCACATCTCCTCTGCCAATAATTTTGAGCTTTGAGAAATATGCTTTTATACGTTCAAACTTTATATTATTAATCCCATAGAATACAAACGGATCAATATTATCCAAATAGAGGATTTTTTCGGTCATAAATATTAGTTACCTTTGCTTAGCAAAATAAAACTTTTCTGACCAAATTACCTAAAATTATTAGCATACCTTTTAACTATTCACTTTGATGCCATTAATAACATTACTGAGCGACTGGGCAAATCAAGATTATTACTTGAGCATAGTGAAAGGTAAGTTGTACAGCGCTTTAGGAAATATCACCATTGTAGACATTGCTCATGGCATTCCGTCTCATCATTACCTGATTGCATCCTTTATACTGAAAGCATCATGGTCGCATTTCCCAAAGGGAACGGTACATATGATTATGGTAGATACTGTGCCTGAAGCAAACAAAACTTTGGTTGCGGTGAAATATGCATCGCATTGGTTTCTGGCTAACAACAATGGATGTCTTTCGTTTTTAAATGCTGAAGATATTGAAGACATAATAAGTATCAATAGTGATAAAAACAGTTCACAAAGCTTTCCGGAGGCAGACCTGATGGTGCCTGCAGCAATAGAAATTATAAACACCGGCAGTGTGATATCACGTTCATCTGAACCAGTCAAATTAATGAGACGACCACAGCTTATGCCCTTGGAAAGCCCGGGAAAACTAGAAGGCCATGTTATTTTCATCAGTTCATTCGGAAATGTGATTACTAACATATCAATTTCAACTTTTCAGGAATTTGTAAACAACAGAAATTATATAATCTACATAGGAAGCAATCATTTCAAGATAGAATGCATCTCTGCCCGACACACTGAGCAACCTATAGGCGAATTTTTTGCTATTTTCAATTCTCTTGGATTTCTGGAAGTAGGTATAAACAAAGGCAATGCTGCCGAAATGTTTTTACTTAAAATTGCTTCGGTTATACGTATTGTTTTAGTTTAAACTTTTAGCTTATGAAAAACACCCCAATGTCTGATAAACTGAGTGCTTTTGAAAGATTGCTCAACATCATGGATGAATTGCGTACGGGTTGCCCCTGGGATCGGGAGCAGACGCTCGAAAGCCTCAGAACGCTTACCATAGAAGAAGTGTACGAACTTGCAGATGCCATAAGCGATGGCGATTTGAACGGGTTAAAAAAAGAACTTGGTGATGTGCTTTTGCACATAGTATTTTATGCCCGCATTGGTACCGAAAAAGACAGTTTCGATATAGCCGACGTGATAAACAACCTTTGCGACAAACTGATATACAGACACCCGCATATATATGGCGAGGTAAAAGTAAACGACTCTGCAGAAGTTACCCGAAACTGGGAAGAGTTAAAGTTGAAAGAGAAGGGTGGAAACAATTCAGTATTGGCAGGTGTACCCAAAGGTCTTCCTGCCATGATAAAAGCTTACCGATTGCAGGACAAAGCAAGAGGAATAGGTTTTGATTGGGAGTATAAAGACCAAATATGGGATAAGGTTCAGGAAGAACTGGAAGAGCTTAAAGTGGAAATAAAAAAAGCAGATGCCGAAAAGATGGAAGCTGAATTTGGAGATATGCTTTTTTCGCTCATCAATGCCGCACGCCT
>JFJP01014050.1_pt1 | contig 16941 bp, 17 predicted proteins | sample 431651 | NCBI WGS metagenome assembly JFJP01 (sample SAMN02602958, study PRJNA72255) | Microbial mat metagenome, whole genome shotgun sequencing project. | biome: fresh water; feature: sink hole; material: water; isolation source: purple microbial (photo- and chemosynthetic) mats found in... | reverse complement strand
ATTACCTATTACCCATTCCCCATTACCCATTACCCATTCCCTATTACCTACTTACCCATTACCCATTCCCTATTACCCATTCGTAATTCGTCATTCGTAATTCGTAATTCGTAATTCGTAATTCGTAATTCGTCATTCGTCATTCGTCATTCGTCATTCGTAATTCGTAATTCGTAATTCGTAATTCGTAATTACCCATTACCCATTACCCATTACCCATTACCCATTACCCATTACCCATTACCCATTACCCATTACCCATTACCCATCCGTAATTCGTAATTCGTAATTCGTCATTCGTAATTACCCATTACCTGCTATATAAAAACGGAGAGGGAGGGATTCGAACCCTCGTTAAAGTCACCCCTAAACGACATTTCCAGTGTCGCGTCAATAATGACTGTATGATTTGTATAGCAAGGGTTTTAGTTTTGCTGTACTAACCTTAAACGGGAAACTACACCAATAACTACACCATATTGCGCTATCATCGGTACAGTAAAACTGGGAAAATACCGTGTTAAACCCTTCTCAAATCAATGATCAGTATCAATACTTGTCCATAGTCACTTGCAAGCAACCGATTGGTGAGTGGTATCAGTTGCGATTGGTTTCAGCTTTGGGGCGCAAAACCATCGGACTAGGTAGTGACAAGATTTTGGCTCTACAAATAGCTAGGTTGGTAGATGACAGGCTGAAGGAGTTGATTGCTTCCAGCAGGCCTGTAGATATAGATGATTTGAAAGCAATAGTTAAGTTAGAACTTGATAAGAAACGGACAAAATTCAACAAAACTATCCGATTAGTTCAAAAAGATGATTTATCTCAATTATGGAAACGGTATGTAGACTTCCATATCGCTTTGGGTTCATGGGAACAAACTTATATTTTATGTACAATCAAAACGATAACTAGCATTGTTCAACGTTGCCCTTATCAGAAGTTGGAAGAAAAACCGGATTTGTTTCAATGGGTACTTGAAGAAAACCCTAAACGTAGTATTAAAACTTCAAAAGACCGATTAAAATTGATTGTCGCTTCAATTGATTGGTGTAGCAAACAGGGGATAATTGACCGCAACTACGGGATTGAGTGGAGAGATACGTTAAACAGTATTAATATTAAATCTACCAATAGGACAACGGTAGTGATAGAAGGTGAAGATGATTGTAATAGCGCCGCTGTAGACATTTTTTCTGTTAAAGAAGTTTACAGTATTTTAGAGGTATTTAAAAATAATACTCACTCACGTTTTAAAGGTAAACATTCTCAGTATTATTTTTATGTTTACTTTTGTTGGTTAACAGGTTGTAGACCGTCTGAAGCAATAGCATTAAAATGGGAGAATGTAGATATCATCAAAAAACGGATTAAATTCTGTGAGGGTTTTGTTAACGCATCAGGGACTATTGTTGAGAGAAAATCTACTAAAACACAACCCTACAGATATTTTCCCGTTAATGAAGAATTGCATAATTTACTATTAGAATCATCCCCACACCGCTCCGGCCATGTGTTCAGAAATGACAAGGGAAAACCTATCACACAGCAAGCGTTCAGACGGGTCTGGATATTTATTTTAAATGCTATGGGTTTGAGGTATCGGATTCCCTATAACCTACGCCACACGATGATTAGCTATCACGCGAATAATGACTACCCATTGCACAAATTAGCTGAACTGGTTGGTAACAGCGAGACGGTAATTAAAAATCATTACTTGAGATTGAATATAGAAAAAATGAGATTGCCAGACGTTTTGAGGTAGGTTATCCATCACTGTAACACCGTTTCATAGGGGGTTAATTCCCCCTATTTTGTTGTGCTAACCTTGATAGGGTTCTATCTCATGTCCATGAACATCCTTGGTCATTAATCCAGTGGTATGTGCGTTATCCCATTTAACCTGATATATTCCCGGTATCCCATCCCTCACGGGTTCCTCTACTTTATTGACAGTGCCAAACCATTTATACCCGTCAACAGTCTTTTGAGTCACCCTGTCACCGACTTTATAGTCAATGGGTTCACGTTTTGCTTTTGGGGTAGGGGTAGGGTTAGGCGGTTCAGATTTTATATTTATATTATCTACCTCTAAAGCTGGTATAGCTGGTAAAGACTCCCCCTCTGTATGGCTTTGAGCAGGTACATCATCTGGTACTGAACTGGTATCTGACCTGGTATTGCCCTGTGAAGCCTTAGCATTTCGCTTGCTTTGTTCGGCGGCTTGCTTAACCTGTTCCTCTAGCTGTTCCTCATAGGTTGGTGTTTCCTCTGATTCCAGTCTCAAACGAATACCACGCCACGTTACACGGTTGGCTTTACTTATCTTCTCAATAGTTACTCCTATGACTCGCAGTAACTCGCTAAACCTTTCAGGGAATTTATTGTTAGCCAGTGGTTTTAACCCATTTTCCTCGCAATACCCTCTATAAGCATATTTATAAAGGTCAGCGCCAGTAATGCTGCCGTCAGGATCAATAACAATTATGTCGTTAAAAAAGGACGCAACACTATCAGCTTGAAGTTTCAGTCTCCACTTGTGCAATTCAAACGATGGAATATCTGCGCCCCCAATACCTCTGATTAGCGTCGTTACTTCGGAGTCAGATAACATTAACGAAACCGCTATTAATTGTGCAATTTCAGCATCCATCAAGTCTTCAATACTGCCATCTCTTTTGTTGTCAGGGATTGCATTATTGAATGAAATCATACAGGTACGTCTATCTAAACCAACGGTATCACCAGCAAAAAGAGGGGTGTTAGAGCTTACTACAACAGAACCAAGGAATACGCCTGATGCGCCTTCTTTGAATAATTGACGGTAGGACATCTCGTCATTACCTGTTAACCCTAGAATTGCATCTACTGTTGTATCTGTTCTTTCATCAGGTAAAACAACTAATTGCTTGTCAATAATATTGGCAATTTCATCGGGTTTAGATAAACTTTTAATGTTTGACCCTTTGTAATTATTCTTTCCTACACACTTTTGAATTAACCGAGTCATTGTACCTTTACCCGTACTCGGTAAACCACAAAAATGAACAAACATCTGTAATTTAGAAAGTTTAAAGGTGATAACCGAATTAATAATAGCTAAGAGTTTTGTAACCCCTATTTCATCACCATTCATTGCTGTTAACATGAATTGGTAAGTAGCAGGACATTCAACTTTTAACGCCTCTATTATTGACTGATATGTCTCTATAGGTTTTAGTGGGTTGTACTCATAAGGTAAAACAGACGTAAAACCATAACCAGGGGAATGTGGCAATAACTTTTTAGTTTCAACCTCTAAAACTCCATTATCAAAAGCGATATATTTTGACCTGTCAAATGTTTCCCATTTAAACGTAATTAAGTCAAGTTTAATTAGCTTAACTACATTAGTAATAAAAGCAGGGAGTCCATACTCTATGTTCCGAGTATCCAAGATTGCTTTAACGCTGGTTTCAATGTAAGAGTCTGGTTTTTTCTCCCAGTATTTGCCATTCCAAATACGCCATGATTGCTCAATTTCCGAGAATCTCCAAGTAGGCTGATATTCCTCAGCAATTTCTTTAGAAATAGTTTGAGGAGTAGGTTTACCTGTGCGAGTGCTTTGTTTTTTAAACTGTTGCTCAACCCTTGCCAACCAATCAGCAAAAGATTGAACCTTTGATAAAACCTCATTCTGGAATTGAGGGAATCCGTTGTTAAGGATATAGTCATCTACACCCTTATCTTTTTCGCTTGTCATATTCCAACTAGCTACATGGACAGGAACACCAAACAAGCTTAATTGATGGCCAAGTGTTTTTAGGGCATTCGTAACATTTATATTTATAGCGGTATCACCGTCAAACATTATCAAGAACCCAAAACCCGCTTTAGCGAATTTTTCTAGGGCGCGAACTAAATATCGTTTTCCTTGCGGGTCATTTTTCTTAGGGGTTAAACCCATCTCAACCCCTAGCAGGGATACACAGGGGATACCGTTATCCATCACTACCATTGCTTTAAAAGCACCCTCTGTTATGGCAATACAGGGTACACCGTCTATTTTGTAGGCTCGTTCTTTTAATGCCTCTAAGATAGTCCAGTAGCCAGAGTACATGGGATGGGTTAAGAGTATTGCATCATAACCCATGTCATCTTTTGGGGTTAAATATTTAACAGTCTTTTTAACCCCGTTTTCTTCTACAACCGTCGGGTTATCTGGTCTGAACTGCCGCTGACCGTTCTCACCGAGAATCATAATCCCGTTAGATGGGGGTTTGTACCCTAAATATTCCTTAGCGGTCTTAGCGGTCATTGACTCGCAGTTATCTTCAACAAAGTCTCGCGGTAGACCACGCTTTTTAACCAAGTAGAGCCAGTGAGCAACGGTTAACCGTGTTTTTTTGTAGAACTCCCCTAAAGGTAAATGTTGCGCTTTTTGGTGAGATGCACTATAATTGGGTGTATCAGCACTGTTTGACGTAGTAGCAGTATCAGTAGTATTATTTGAAGTCATATTCTTTTTCATAAATTTAGATGTTTCTTGCTAGTAAGGGGTCGTAACGCCCCTTATTTTTTTTGTTGACAATTAATTACCTACTAGGGTAGCAAAGTTTTGAGGTAATAACAAGGTCGGTTTTGTCGTTTTGCTCGACTAATTTCACCCATCCTACAACAACCCCTAATATACTGCTGTATATCACGGAAACCATGTAAGGGTTTACAATAGATATCTTGCAATATACGCAAAGATACACAGTGTTACGTTTTTATTTAACGTATATCAATTTTACGGAAACCGGAATAGGTTTACACGATATTGAAAACACATTTTTTACAAATGAGGAAAGGTTAATGTTCCCTTATTCCCGAAAAACGTTCTAAAAATTAAAACAATAATTAAATAAATGACAATGGCTAAAGGTTAAGGTATACACATTGTCATTTAATTCCATTAATCCAATTCTAAAAAACGTTTTATTTCACTTAGTACCTTTTTACCCTTTTTGTAGTTTCTGCCTTTATATCCCATTAATTCCTCAACTATTTTGGTATCTGAGTAACCATCCTCTAGCGCGTCAATTACCAATTCATACATTTCCTCTGCTTCTGTACTTAACCCTACTTCCGGTTTACTTCCACTTACGGGAAGGTCGGAAGTACCTACTTCCGTGTGTTGGGAAGTAATGGAAGCCTCGTTGTCAAAAGCGGTAGTATCGGCTTCTAGTGTCACTTCCGAGTCACTTACGCCGTCGGAAGTCAGGGAAGTAGTCCTGTCAGTGAGTAAATATTTAGCGATCGCCGTATTTGTACCTTGTGCCAGAAACAAATCACTAGCTAAACTGTGTTTAAATTCTGCCTGCTCCCGTTTATTAATAGCGTCAATTTTGGGTTTCATTTTAGCTAGTTGAGTAGTTAAATATAAACTTGTACTACTCGCTAAAACTGCGTAACCTATAGACGTAAATCTAAAGAATTTGTACCAAGTGTTAGAATTTATATCACGGGTTAAGAACGGGGTAAAAAACCAGAAAGGTAATGACGTAGTTAACAGAAAAATGTTAATCAAGTGGTGAGTTTTCCAGTTCTGTTTTATGGCTTCGTTCTGAGTGTTTGGATTTATTACTGAGTAACCCATTGAATGATACCCCCTAATAATAAAGCGGTGGCTAAACCCAGGATAAAAACCAAACCTATTACCCATTCTTTATCATCATCAGTCTTGCGGTAATAGATAACAGTTCCCCCTATTCCTAAGCCAATTGAGCAGAGTAGAGCGAGTACGAAAAAGGGTTCTCTTAATTGGTTAACTAATGATGCTAGTAAACTAACTAAACTTGCAGAACTAGCTACCAATAAGAAGAACCCGACAATGCGATAAAGTTGAATCATTACTGTTGACGTAACGGTGTGTTTTATCTACATTTAGCTGCGATATATTGCAGCTAAACATAGATATTAGCTCTTACAGTTGAGCCATTAAGTTAGCGATAGCTTGGTCAGCCATTTGTTCTGCTTTTTGCAAGCCTTGGCCCATAGCTGCATACCGGGGTCTTTTGGCCTGTAAAGCTTTGGCGGTTGTGCCCTTGTAACCTTGAGTTTTAACCTCAAACTCGGCTTCATTACGGATCATCCGTTGGCCATGTCGGTTGATTTTGGCTTCACTGTTAAGAATTATTTCATGCTGATCAGCCGCCTTTTTAGTGGCCTTAGCATTCTGTTTTTTAACCCGTGCCAACTCACTCAGGCCGTCTGCTTCTTCCGGGGTGAACTCTCGCACACGGTCAAAGACAGGCATTGTCCGATAAGTGTCAAAAATTGTTTCTGGCGGGTTATCAGGGGTAATGGCGTTATCAGCGCTGCGCTTAAAAACATTGTCCTTGCTGATGCCATTGTGAGAACCGTCTACTGGTGCGATTGTTGTTGACTTTAAGTCATCACCGCGTAAAAATCCGAGTACCATAATTTCCTTTATGAATGAGTGTTACAGTGATATAGTGATGTGTACATGGGTTGCTAAATAAAACCCTGTTAAGAAGCAAAGTATGTACAACAAGTTAGGGAATAAATAATCAATTATTCCGGTGGGTTTCATGCTGATAACGCCTCACTCAACATCCGTTCACTTTCTTCTAATAGAGTTAGGAAAACGACGGCGGTATGTTCATCCAGTGGCTCGTTTTGAAGTTGCTCTAAATCTGATAGGGGTAAACCTTCATTCATCATCTTTGAGAACAGTTGATCACGGATAGGTGTTGGGGATTCAAGGCAACCAGTTATCCGGTTGGTTTCTGCAACGGGAACCAAAGGGGGGATAGGTTCTGACTTCTGGACATAATCATCCGTTGCGGTGTTAACAATGCTCTCAATACGGAAGGAATGCCAACCGTTATCAGTTCCTTTAGCGTGACAATTACCCCAAACATCAAAGTAGAGAATTGTGTAAACTTGACGGCCCGTAGTAAAGTTCGCACTGGGAATCATCCAGGGTTGCCACGCTTCAAAACGAGTGTCGGTTTCTGCAAGCGATGGGAGAGTCTCAGGGTTAACTATTTCTGAACACAACACCCATTCCCCATCAATTAAGCTATGGGTAGGATTGTCAAAGGGTAAGTCTTCAGTAGTAGATTGATTCACCGTTACAGTGATATCGTTCTCTGGTTTAACAGATTCAAACTCACGGCTGATCGCATTTATGGCGTCTGACCATGTTGCTTTACAGGACAAACTGCCATATTGACGTACATCATCAGGGGATAACCCTAATTCCGTCGCTTTAGCTTTGAGTTCTGCAAGTGTCATAATTGAAATGCTCCTAGTTATTAGGGGTGAGTACCCGTAGTGATTAACTTTGGTCGGTTGGCACTACGGGTTATTTATTTACAGATTACTACTATTTGAATATTAATGCTATCTTTATTGATATAAGTTATTTATCATGTACTACTATTATATAAGTAATGCTAATTAATTATAACTACTATATATATAGTAATAACTGCTAGGATACTGTTAATGGTAAAGTTGAGGCATGGCAGTGATAAATAAAATCAAACATTTTTGCGATAACAGGGAGATTACACCCTACCGATTATGGAAGGACGTAGGGCTTGCCCCTAAAACGGCCTATGACCTGTACAACAATCCAAAACAACTACCCTCGTCATCCGTGTTAAGTAGAATCTGTGATAGATACAGAGTCCAACCTAGCGAGTTATTAGAATGGGTAGAACAAACAGACTAACCAACCCACCCATCACCCCAAACACTTAAACCCTGACTAACTATCAGGGTTATTTTTTACCCTATTTTTAGGGGCTAGGCTGTGTAAATGTTGTAATGCTTACGGGGTAATGGTTAAAAGCTATTTAGGATAAAACTGGTTAGGGGGGTTGTGTAGGGCCGTGTAGGGGGGCCGTGTAAACCTCTAACCCTTATATATCAATACTTTCAATTTTCTTACACGGCCTACACAGCTATTTTAGTTAAATTATTTTCCTTTACCAGCTTTACCAGGTTAGATACCAGCTTGTTAGGGGGTAGTGTACCAGCTTAAACCCTTATATAGAGGGAGTCTTTACCAGCTATACCAGCTTTTACCTATTTATTACATGAAAAATTAACGGTTAAGTTTCTCCAGTGTCTCTAATGCTTTCTTGATTTCCTTTTTGATAGCACCCCCTGTGTTAGCGGGCAAGGTTAGGGCATGGGTTAGGGTATCAATGGCGGTGTCTAGTTCAACTTTGCGGTCATAGTTACCCTTATCTAATTTGTGGGCATATTCTAAAACGTCATGTGCGATCGCTTCTGGTAGTCGGTAGACTTTAACGGGTTTATTAATCCAGGGTGACTTATCTAGTCCAGATGTGTTGGGAGTATGGTTAGGCATAAGTGTTATCTCTCACTGTTACGGTGTTAATAACAGTGTAACACTGATTCATTTAAGTTACAAGAATTTTATATATAAAACTATTCGATATATTGATTACGCGCTTTGGTTAATGTCTATCGCTGTAACACCCTTTCTATAAAGGTTTTAAAACTTGTACTAAAAAATCAACATTAGACAGAGTATAAGTAAAAAATATAGTAAATTTTACCAAAAGTATTACTAGGTAAAGGTTTGAGACTCTTACTTATAATTTTTACTACTAGCTGCAATGGTATGCAGCTATAGAAAATAATCACTTATAGGTCATTCCCTCAAAGCTAATCATGTTAATTCATACAGGTTTAGTCGAGTTTCTTGTCTCTCCACATTTCAAACTTTGGAGATAAGCACCCCGATTGACCCCTAGAATGAAGCCACACCAATGCCTCTATAGTTTCACTCATGCCATTCCCATATTGGGATAGATATTTCCTAGAGGATTCAGATAGGGATAATGTTGTACGAATTTTCTGTAATTCTCCCTGATATATAGGAAGCCTACCAAGTTTGAGGTTATCCAGTTTATCCATTAATTTTGCCCGTTCTGTTACTTCTCTATGATACTTCCCTAGATGCACACACTGGGAAGTTTTTTGTTACCCTTACCGATTGGGAATAATTTTTACTTTTTGTCGGTAGCGGTGACGGCTCTCTGGCAGTAAGCAAAATATTTAGGCGATCGCTAAAATTTGTTATTGGTGTAGTTTTTATATTGACTACACCAATAACTACACCAATTTGGCATAATTCAACAGTTAACCTTACCTTGTCCAACTGCTGAAACCCTTATGGAAACGGAGAGGGAGGGATTTGAACCCTCGGATAAATTACTTCATCACGACATTTCCAGTGTCGCGCCTTCAACCGCTCGGCCACCTCTCCAGGTGGAATATTTCATTTTTACCCACGAAAATATATACTATCATAAATTTTGGAAAGTCAACACGATCTCAGAAAAATTTTTTTTATGGCCAGTTCCCATCGCGTAGAAATTCATTATCGTCAGACAGGTGAGCGTTTTTATGTCAACGTCCCCGAAGACCGATATATTCTGCAAAGCGCCGAAAATCAAGGGGTAGACCTGCCCTTTTCCTGTCGCAATGGCGCCTGTACCAGTTGTGCCGTGCGGGTGGTCTCTGGGGAGTTGTACCAATCGGAAGCGATGGGACTCTCGCCAGACTTGCAAAAACAGGGATATGCGTTGCTGTGTGTGAGTTATCCCCGCTCCGATTTAGTTGTGGAAACCCAAGACGAGGATGAAGTGTATGAACTTCAGTTCGGACGCTACTTTGGTAAAGGTAAAGTTAAAACTGGATTACCCTTGGACGAAGATTAATCAACTTGATTTCAGGTTTAGAGGAAAATGGTATGGGGCGATATTATTGGGTTTGTTGCTTCTGCTGACCAGTTGTTCTCAACCTGACCTTCCTAAAGGCGTTTTTACCAAAGTTGAACGGGTAATTAGTGGTCAATCTCTGGAAATTCTCGATAAAACTGGTAAAATTCCGCTTTTACAACAAGTTAGACTAGCAGGAATTATCGCCCCTGATTTGAAACAAGATCCTTGGGGAGTGAAAGCAAAACAACATTTAAAACAACTTTGTGAGGGTAAAAAAATTCTATTAGAAGCAGATTTAACCGCAAAAGATCGCTATGGTCGCATCTCCGGTTATGTCTGGCTTGACGGAACTTTAATTAATGAACAGTTAGTTAAAGAGGGATATGTTTTAGCGGAAACATCTTCTATTTATCGCTCGGTGACTTCTAATTTTCAGACTCAATATAGTCAACGTTTTAACTATGCTCAAGAATATGCGCGACTCATGGGAAATGGCATTTGGAATCCAGAAAAACCCATGCGTTTAACTCCCATAGAATTTCGACAGCAACAACCGCAGAGTAATTCTAATTTGCCTTAATTTGCTGTTGGCTATTTAAAGATGGTGCGTGCGTTGTTACTTGCGCACCCTACAACTGATTACTGAAAGATGGTGAGAAAAAAGATGGTGCGTGCGTTGTTACTTACGCACCCTACGGCTGACTGTTGAAAGATGTTTAAAGATGGTGCGTGCGTTGTCACTTACGCACCCTACGGCTGACTGTTGAAAGATGTTTAAAGATGGTGCGTGCGTTGTCACTTACGCACCCTACAACTGATTACTGAAATAATAATATGAATAGAAACGAATTACAGTTTTTTTTAGATATTGCCACCTTAGCTGCTCAGGCGGGAGGTACTGTTTTAAAATACTATTTGGGGAATTTAAAAGATATTCAAGAAAAGGGACGGTCTGGGGATTTAGTCACGGAAGCGGATAAGGCGTCGGAAGCTGCTATTTTAGCGGTGTTAGAACGTCATGTCCCTGATCATGGTATTCTAACAGAAGAATCAGGGGAATTAGGTGATCTAAATAGTCCCTATCTTTGGGCTATTGATCCTTTAGATGGAACTACTAATTTCGCTCATCAATATCCGTTTTTTTCGGCTTCTATCGGATTATTAATTAATGGTGTTCCTCAAGTGGGGGTAATTTATGATCCTTTTCATGATGAATTATTTCAAGCCGCCAAAGGATTAGGAGCAACCTGTAATAACCGTTTAATTAGTGTGTCTAAAACTGATAGTTTAGATAAAAGTTTATTGGTTACAGGTTTTGCTTATGACCGTAGAGAAACGACGGATAATAATTATGCCGAATTTGCCTATTTAACCCACTTAACCCAGGGAGTTCGTCGCAGTGGTGCGGCTTCAATTGATTTAGCTCATACCGCCTGTGGACGTTTAGATGGCTATTGGGAACGGGGTTTATCTCCTTGGGATATGGCGGCGGGAATTGTATTAGTAGAAGAAGCGGGAGGGAAAGTAACAGCTTATGATACCAGTCCGTTTCAAATTAGTTCCGGTCGAATTTTAGCAACTAATGGTTATTTACATGAAAGTTTAAGTCAAGCGTTAATAAAAACACCGCCTTTATCGAGTTGGGAAATATAAAAGCGATTGCCATAAACCGTCCCTAAAAACTCCTAAACTCGACGATTTTCCTCATCCGCCGGATCACCATAAGGATCTTCACTAGCGGGGCGGACATTGCCAAATTGTCCCTCATCCGCCGGATCTCCATAAGGATCTTCACTGGCGGGGCGGACATTCGGAAATCTTTCCTCATTCGCCGGATCTCCATAGGGATCTTCACTGGCGGGATAAACTTGTTGATTCTCATTATCATTATGTTGCTGATCAGGGTTTAAAACAGAGTCAGCTATTTTTCTTAAAAAATTTTCAACCATGATTTTGTTCCTTTTTCTATTACTTTAATCTGTGAATAAACTGATCGGTTTTTAACGTGCAGGGACAGGATTTTGAATAACATCATTGATATTTAAACCTGTAGATTTGCCGTTATATCCCTGAAAATCTTGATAGGGTCTAGCTTGTTCTTCTGGAACCTGAATTCCTTCTACTGGGGGAGTTACCCAATGGGCGCGACCTTCCGCATCTCGATAATAAACCCGGCCATTTTTGGATAAATAATATTTACCCTGTGACCCCTGTTCTTGTCGATCTTTATGTTGATTATATATATAGTAAAGAGCCGCTGCTCCTACTAAAACTGCAACTTTCTGACCATTGGAAAATCCTTGTTTTGCTTGAGGTTGTTGAGCAGGTGGAGGCGCAACGGCTCCCCCCCGGGTATCGTCCACCGGAGGCGGCGGACTACTATAGCTTTTAGAACCGCCACAAGCATTTAAAAGCGGAACCATCAACAACACGGACATTAATAACGCCATCGGTTGTGCAAATTTATGATGCTTGATGGGGGATAGTGTTTGCATTGCGCCTCCTATTTTTTAGGCGAAACATAATAGATGATCAAAGCTGTTTTTTTGATCTGTTTTTACTTTCTTATCTTGAATTAATTGATTAAATTAAACATCCCACTATAGAGATAGAAATCAAAAAATATTTAGCCATTAGGACTATATAATTATGTTGAGATTCTATTTGATTTATTAGAGCTAAATTCACCAATCGGCATGGTGGGCAAGGCTTACCCTACAATTTCCCTATTTTCTGCTATAAAAGGATGAGATAGGTATAAAAAATAGAAAAGAAAAAGCTATCTCAATAGATAGCTCTATAAAAATTGTTGAGTTCATGTTACTTTTTAAAAATCCCACATCACGGGACTATCATCTAAATGATCAGTAACAGTTCGTCCGATTTTATCAATTTCTGCTAAATCTTCAGGAGAAAGATTAATCTGAGCAGCTTGAGTATTTTGTTCGGCTTGTTGAACATTTCTGAACCCGATAATAGCGTTAGTCTGGGGTTGATAAATTAACCTTCTGCAATTGGTCGTAATTGTTCTAAGGCATTTTGCACCCGTTGATAATGGTCTTTATTGGCAAATAATTTATTTTTAGACCGATGATCTCCCTCAGCAAATTGATGATTAGGGCCGAATTTTCCGGTTAATAAACCTTGGGCTAAGGGAGAATAGGCTAAAATCGAAATATTCTGTTCAATGCAATAGGGCATAGCATCTGTTTCTACATTACGCCAGAATAAAGAATAGGGCGGTTGTAAACTTTCTATTCTTCCATATTGTGCTGCTTCTTCTAACTGAGAACGGGAAAAATTAGAAACACCAATAGCTCGAATTTTGCCCTGTTCTTTTAAGTCGTTTAAAGCCCCCATTGTTTCTGCAATAGGAACAATTTCCGAATTCATAAATCCAGAAGGCCAATGAATTTGATATAAATCAATATAATCCGTATTCAGATTTTTTAAAGATAGTTCACAGGCTTCAATCACTTGATCATATTTTAAATGATTTGCAAAAACTTTACTAGCATAAATAACTTGATCTCGGACATCAGATAAGGCTTGAGCTACAATTTGTTCCGAGTGTCCTTCCCCATAAATTTCTGCGGTATCAACGGTGGTAATACCCGCATCAAAGAGTTCCGATTAAAATTGGAGTAATTAAAATATCAGATTGGCCTAGAATTCGTTTTTCCATGTTAAGTTCCTCAGTTGTAGGTTATTATTATATCTAAAATTAGAGACAAGAGAATTATTTGTTACATTGATCATTTTCACAAAACGTCTAGTAAACATGGAAGATTACCAAGCCGCTTTTTTACAGCGTCATAACGATACCGAAATACTTTGTTCATCTAACCGAAAAGTAGCCGCCATGCACTTTGGTGGTGTTACCATAGAGTGTCTGCTAAAATCAATGATATTGGCTTCATTACCCAAAGGTGCAAGCAGAGAATGGAAAACTGACGATAACTCTCCTGGACACACAATCACAAATCCACGACATAGTTTTCAAGATGCTTTGAAGCGTCACAATCGACTCCATACTAGGGTTCAAAATTTGCCGGAAGTAATGAAATGGTTAGTCACAGTTGAAAATCCGAAAAATCAACATTTTATAGATATGCGCTACTCTAGTAATGAACCTAATGATCCAGAGTATAAGCAATGGCTATTTGCCTATAAAAGTCTCATAGGTTGGTTACAGAAGCAAGCTACTAAACTTTAAAGAGGCAGATATGGAGGAAATCTGGCAACTATCATTGAAACGGCAGCTTACGGACACTTATGTGCAGAGTCCGCAGGAATGGACTGACATCAATATTTCAACTTCTGGACTTTTGAATTTAACAATTGTAAGCGATCGCTTTAAGGAATTATCTTTACCACAGAGAAGGGATCAATTACAAAACATCCTAAGTAAATTTAAGATATCCCCAGGTTTTATTTCTTTATATACATTAGAAGAAGCACGCTCTCTGAATTTGTCAGCCCCACAACTTGTCAATGGAAGCTCAATAAATACTTGGCAAGATTTAGCTTTATGGGCAGCAAATCCACAAAATCAATCCCAATTTTCTCAACCTCAACCCCGTATTCCTCGAACAGTAACATTTTATTCCTTTAAAGGGGGAGTGGGTCGAACAACTGCCTTAACCCATGTTGCTTGGATTTTGGCTATGCGCGGTCGAAAAGTTGTGGCTGTTGACTTAGATTTAGAAGCGCCGGGTTTAAGTACAGCTTTTAGCTTAAACCCACTACCAGAATTCGGTATTGTCGATTATTTTTATGAACGTTCTTATTTACCAGAAGGGTTAAAACCTAATATTTTAATCACCAAAATATTTGGAGAAGTTACAATACCTGATGCTACAGGAAGACTTTTTATTGTTCCTGCTGGTTCTTTAAGTCTTGATTATATTTCTAAAGTTGATGATCTGCGAGCAACTACTATTCTTGATCATGGTGAAACCCTCTGGTCTATTTTTAGTCGTGAAATTCAAGAACAGCTAAAACCAGATATTATCTTGGTAGATTCGCGTACTGGAATCAATGAATGGGGTGCTTTATCTCTACTCCAAGCTGCTGATGAGGCGATTATATTTTTGTTTCCAAATGAGCAAAATCGACAAGGAATTGATCTTCTCCTAAAATCACTTAATTCTTTTGGCAAACTGTCAATAAACTTTGTCTTTTCACCTGTTCCCGATCTCAGCGATACTGGAATGGCTAAAGTTACAAAGCTTTGGCGACTTTTGCGCGAAGTAATTGAGCGAGAAATAGATCAAGATGAACTGAGTGAAAATGGGGATGACTCAGATGAGTCTCAATCGGAAATTGCAGAACCATTAGTAATACCTTATCTTCAACCTATTGCTCTAGCCGATCATTATCCTGTAACGGGCTTATTGGATTACTACAATCGAATTGCTAACTTAATTGACGAAGAAACTAATCAAATTCGCTCACAGGAAATTCTAACGGGAACAGATACAGAACAACGCTGGAAAATTATCGAAAGCCTTCAATTTCAAGCATTAAACGCGGCTGATCCCAAACAAGATTTGAATTTACTCTTTCAGAAAACTGCTAATTTTGACAAATTTTTAGATGAAACAACTTGTCTGATACGCGGTCGAAAAGGCACGGGAAAAACGGCACTTTACTTACTTCTATTAAAACATGAATCTAAGGCTAAACAGTTAGCTCGTGGTCGATTAGATTCCGTAACTTTCCTTTCTGGTCATGGAGGATTTCAGAACAGTCGCCCAACACGCAACGAATTTCAAATTATCAATGATAATTTAACAGGTAATAATGGAACCTGGGAGGCATTTTGGCGAGCATACCTAATACTGCGATTATTCCAAGAAAACAGTTTAAAACTGCCAGATAAAGGGGGACAGAAAACTAAATTTGAAGGTTTACGCGAAATTCTGAAAGGACTATCACGCGAAAACTGGCAGTCTGAACATACTAGAGCATTAATTCAATTATCAACTGATCTAAATTTGAGACTTGTTTTACCTGATGTCTTAGATATTCTGAACAAACAACAATTCGATCAAAATCAAACCCTTTGGCTTTTATATGACGATTTAGATGAAGATTTTCCTGAAAGAAATGGAGTTAGACAACAAGCTTTAACGGGTTTATTTCAACTGATTCAGGCTTGTGATGCCCGTCGGTTAACATCTATTCGATTTAAAATTTTTCTGCGAGAAGATATTTGGAATCGTTTGAACTTTGACAATAAAAGCCTCTTAAATGGACGGGATCTATTTTTGCAGTGGACAAGGATTGATTTCTTGCGATTAGCCCTTCGTCAAGCCATGCAATCACGAGATTTTAAAGAGTTAGTAGATCGTTCTGCATCTGTGGAAAATATTGATAATGCTAATGAAGAAACCTTAAATCGAGCCTTAGATTTCTTGTGGGGGATTCGTCGCAGATATAGCGATAAGTCTAAATATGTTGATCAATGGGTTTATGAACGTTTATCAGACTCAAAGTATCTCGCCTTTCCCCGCAGCTTAAGTGCTTTACTTCAAGGAGCAAAAGAGCATGAGCTAACTTATAAAGAACAAACATCTGTTAAGTATCCAACTGATCGTTTACTCCGAGGAACTTCTCTGGAGATTGGTTTAGAAAAGGCTTCAGAGGAACGTTGTGATGCAATTAAACAGGAATATCCTGAGTTATGCCAATTTTTTGAAGCCCTAGAAGGTGTTCAATCTTTACCATCCAGAGAACAACTTGAACAAGTATGGCAAAAAAGCGCACAGGAAATATATCCTGATTTCGATGAATTTGCCAATTTTTTAAGCGAAATTGGTCTAGCTAAATGGCGAGAAAAAGAACAACGTTATGGGTTTCCTGATATCTATGTCTATGGTTTCAAGATGATTCGTACAGGTACGAAGTAGTAAATTAGGTTTCTCAATTTCCTCCAACACAGAATTTAATTTGTTTAAATAGCCTATAAATAAAATTATTTGTCTTCTCAAGAAATTAAAGCCAGAACTTTGTTTTTTACACGAGTTGATAGTTGCAAACTATAGCAATGCTTGTTTATGATTGCTATAGTATAGAAAAGAAAGACTAAAGTTGGCTGATTTAAGGTTGGAGCGATCGCATTATGCCCATCTCTCGCTATTTACTGTTAATTTTTGGAATTTGCCTAATTTTAGGCTTAATG
>JFJP01029742.1_pt1 | contig 16942 bp, 13 predicted proteins | sample 431651 | NCBI WGS metagenome assembly JFJP01 (sample SAMN02602958, study PRJNA72255) | Microbial mat metagenome, whole genome shotgun sequencing project. | biome: fresh water; feature: sink hole; material: water; isolation source: purple microbial (photo- and chemosynthetic) mats found in... | reverse complement strand
CCGCATGCACCGAGCAGCAGGGTGAATGACAGTGCCATGGGGAGGGCCAGACGCAGGATGGAGTTTGGTCTTTTCATGATGAAACCCCCTTCAATCTGTGTGCAGTCCGGACTGCTGATACCAATTATAGGGCGGGTTCACCGCCTTCGCCATATTCCTGTTTTTACTTTCCATTCCCTGCTTTACCGGAGATTCCGATTATCCCGATTACACCCCGGCTTTATCTTAAAAGCCCAATATATCCACATTGTCCATATTGACCATATTGGTCTTTTGTTGTACAGTGATTGCAAACGGTATTTCTGTTGGAGGTGATTGTGTGACGAACCAGATAGAATCAAGGTCAATCAGCGAAGCGAAACAGACATTTACCAAACTGATGCGGGAAGCTTTGAAGGGCCATGAAGTAATTGTGGAGAATGCGAAAAATAATGAAGTGGAAGCAGTTTCGATTGTGGCCACAAATGATTTTATGTACGTTTTGGACACGGGTTACAAATTTCATGTTGAAGTGACGGAAGATGAGGACGGGTTTGCCATCATCGCGAAGGAAATCGGTATTTTCGGATATGGTTTGTCCTTCAACGAGGCAAAGGAAGATTTATTGCTCAATATTGAAGAATATGTCAAGGATTATTTCGGGAGGAGTGAGTTCTTCAAGGCGATCCCTCAGCGCAGAGCACACTATCCCTATTTGCGCAGGTTGGCGTCCAGCAGGAGCACCAATGAAATGTCGGAGGTGGTCTTTGAATGCTGCAATTCAAATTCGACGATATTGTAAGGATTGCGTCAAGGCTGGGGCTTGTCAATTCACATGGGAAAGTTTGGGAAGGGATTGATGGCAGAGGAGAATACTTGAGAACTGTGATTCATATCCATGCCGGCGGCAGAAATGTACCCAAAGCCATCGTTGCTTCGCAGGTGGAGGCACTTGGTTTTTTAAGCGTTGAAGACATGTATGACTTTCTGAACAACAAGAAAAGGAATCGGTGAGTTACCGGTCGCCTCCTGCTTTGCCGCCTCCCGCCTTGTCGGCGGATAGTCTGTCCCTGTATTCGAGTGGCGTGATGCCAGTGGCTTTTTTGAAGAAACGGCCGAAATTCGTGGCGGAACCGAAGCCCACTGCTGAGGCTATGTCATTGACTCGCAGGTCATTCTTTTCAAGCATTTCCTTCGCTTTATCGATCCGCTGGCGCTGGATATAGTCCGTCAGGTTTTCACCGCTCAGCTGCTTGAAAAGCCGAGAGAGGTAGGAAGGATTGAAGTACATGAGTTCGGACAGTCTGAACAACGAGAGATCTTCACCGAGATGATTGTCCACATAGGTTCTCAGACGCGCCAATATGTCTGTTGCACGTTTGTTCTCATCCATATGCTGAATATTGAACAGCAGGGAAGACATGCGGCGCAGATATTGGACCGCTTCCTGCCAGGTGGAGAGAAGATCGGCATTCACCAGGGGAGCCGGATCAACCAATTGAGATACCTTCTCATGCAGCTGCCAGCGATTCAGATATGTCAGGATCATCAGGGCAATGGACAAGTAGGCTTCCGACGCCGCATGATTGTTCTTGTCCTTCGTGTTGAGCAGAATTGCTGTGGCCGAGTCAAAGGTTTTATCGAAAGAGGCACGATCTCCCCGGTCAAGAAGCATCGACAGGATATCGGTTTTGGATTTCATCTTCCAATGCGATTCTGTTTCGAGAGGCGCAGGTATTTCCTCCGGTTCGGATGTGTTCTCGGTCATCAGCATTTCTTCGCCGGCACCGATGCGAACATCCATCCTGCGTTTGACAGTTTCATAGGTCTGCGGGATGTCCTTTCTGAAATCCGCTGCAGAGCCCATTCCGAAGGAGATGGTGCAGCCGAGGTTGGTCCGGATGGCGTTCTGCATCAGTTCCAGCGTTTCATTGACGAAAAGGGCCACATGGTGCCAGCTGACGGCAGGGTCTGCCTTCTGAGCTTGTTCAAATGTCTTTTTCGGCTGTGCCAGAATGATCATGTCGGACTGCTCATCCGGGAAACAGGCGAGGTGCATGTGCGGTGAAAGGTATTGTTCACTGACAAGCTTGATGGTCGTGCAGCAGTGCATGAAATCGGAATGCCCGAAGGATTGCAGCGATGGTGCGAGTCTCCCGACAATCATAAGAACCGGTTGGTCAATATCGAGGTCGATTCCGTATAGCTGAAAATCCGCACGGGCCAGAACACTTCCCGGCATGCTGTCTTGCGGGGGGACTGGGAATCTGTCCGGTTGATTTTCCGGCAATCTGTCCAGCAGTTTCTTCAGAAATTCCTTCTGCAGAAACATGGATGCGACATCCATGCGCTTGCTCAGGTTGTCCATCTGGTCATGCAGGGTCAGGTCATTTTCAATTTCGGAAATCGCAGACTGGATCGCGGATATGACTCGTTTATATCCCTCTGTTTTCAGAACATACTGCAAGCCTTTGTATTGAATGGCTTTGTAGGCGTAATCGAATTCCCGGTGGCCGGTCAGAAAAATGACCTTGCACTCGGGCCAGCTTGCCCGGATTTTCTCGAGCAGTGCCATGCCGTCCATGCCCGGCATGCGGATATCCGTCACGACGATATCGATGCGATGCCGTGCCAGCAGCTCCAGAGCGCCTTTTCCGGAATAAGTCCTGTACACGTCCGCATCGAGTTCGGAGCAGAGCTGCAGTTCTTCGTACAACCCATCCGCTATGATGGGCTCATCATCCACGACCAGTATCCGAACCATCCTTTTCCTCCTGCAGTACAAGATGAATGACAACCTTCAGTCCGCCAAGGCCTCCACGTGACACCATCAGCCCGCTGCCCGACTGAAATTTCAGCTGAATGCGTTTGTGTATATTCACGGTTCCTGTCGTTTCAATGGCATTGCCTTCTGAAACGAGGGAGTTCTGCATGCCGGCGACATCCATTTCCGAAAGACCGTCACCATTGTCCTCAATCACGATATCCAGAAAGTCGTGGCCATTCTCAAAGGCTATGCGCAACAGTCCGCCTGCTTCCTTCGATTCCAGTCCATGCTCAAAGGCATTTTCGACAATAGGCTGAAGAATCAGCCTGGGTACGGCGATGGCGGCATATTCGGGAGGCAGTGTGTCGAATGAGATTTGGATGCGGTTTGAAAACCGCAGGGATTGGATTTCGCAATAAGTACGGGCATGCTCCACTTCTCTGGACAGAGGGACTTCATCCGAAGCATTCCGCGTCAGGAATTGAAAATATTCCCCCAACTGCAATTCAAACTTCTCAAGCATCTCATATTCGCCGCGCCGCGTCATCGTGTAAAGGATAAAAAAGCTGTTGTATAGGAAATGGGGATTGATCTGGGATTGAAGCTGTTTGAGTTCAGCTCTTTTCACCATGATTTCCTGCAGGTATTCGTGCTTGATCATCAAATCGAGCTTTTTGATCATGCCGTTGAAATGCTGGTACAGGTTCTCGATTTCGTCATCATACACATGCTGGATTTCAAAGGACATATCCCCGTTTTCAAGCCGCTGGAATGCGTTGATCAGCTTGTTGATGGGGCGTTGAATGAAGCGGTTCATGGAGAAGGAGAAGACCCCGATGATGATGAGGGACGCCACGGAAAAGAGAAAGAACCAGAATCTGTATTTCTGCATGGAGTTGAAGATCATCTTCTGCGGGATGTCGCCGAGCATTTGGTAGGAGCGGGTGTAGCAGTGGTCGTGGCCCATGATGACCATGTCGATGTCACAGGCATCAAAGACCGGGAAAAAGGCTGCTCTTCTGCCCAGGATATCCGATTCTTTCGAGTGGCTTGCGGAGCTGTAGATGGAATGGTGGAAGTTGACGATTTTCCATTTGACATTGGCGTTGGCGGCAACCGCTTGACGGATGAAGGTTTCATGGGAAGTGCCGCTGGTGTTGTTGGAGTTGAGACCAATGTAGAGAGTATCCCCGTAAACATGATAGTAGTCTCCGCCGGCGCTGGTCACGCCATATTCGGCGGAGAGGTTCGGCAGGGTGAAATGCTGGACATAGTTGGCGGCATTGTCATGGTTGCCGGCCACGGGCATGACCGGTACGCTTTTCAGGGCATCCGGGGACAAGAAGCCGGCATATTCCGATTCACTGGTGGCCGTATTCACCTGATCACCGGCGGAAAGAATGAAGTCTGTTTCCGGGAAAAGGGTCAACGCCTTGTTGACCGTGTCCGCCCAGCCTGCAGTATTCGCAGCAACACCGCTGGAACCAATCTGCGGGTCGCCGACGGCCACGAAGCTGTAATTCTGTGCATCGCCCGTTTCAAAGGAATAGGTCGCGCTCCAGTTGGTGCCATTGCCGATGCGGTAGACATATTCGGTGGAAGGCAACAAACCGGTCAGCGTTGCTTTGTTGGCGAGTTTGCTTTCTGCGGCAGAAGCCGATGTGCCATGGACTTGGGTCGCTTGGCTGCTTGGGAAAGCATCCCCTGTCATGTCTGTCTTTTTTGCATAGGCGACAGTGGGAGCGGTGGCATCAGCAGCGGAAATCCAGCTGAAATTCATCACATCCGCTGTTGCTCCAAGTTGCAGGGTCAGGCCGCTGAAGCCGTATGGTGCACCTGATGGTTCCGGGGCTACGGTTGGGTCTGCAGATGGAACCGGTTCGCCGGTTACTTGTGCGACCAGCTTCATATCGAAATATATGTCGGAGCTGTTGTTGTCACGGTTGTGCATTTCAACAGCGAGGGTGTTGGTGCCATTCTTCAGAAACGGCAGGGCTGCCGTTGTGACGTCGGCGATATCGGTGCCTTGGGCGTTGGAGGGCTCGTTGATATAGTTGGCGGTTGTTTGCCATGTAACCGCACCTGCATCCACATAGGTGCGGCGGATTTCCTGGCCATTGAGGTACATCACATACCCATCGTCGAGTCCAACTGTCAGATTCAAACCAGTGATGGCTGAAGCGTTTGTCACTTCAAAGGATTTACGGAAGTAATAAGTGATGTAAGCGTTCGGGCTCTTGGCGCTTGCAACCAAAGTGCCGCCGGATATTGCACCAAAAATTGGATTGTTGTCGGTGGCCGGATAACCAAGGGGCGCATTCCCGGTTTTCCAGGTGCTGTCATCGAAGCCTTCGCCGCGCCATTCCGTGCCTTTGTCTGCGTTTCCATCAAAAAACGACCAACCGGTATTGCCAGCGACCAGTGTGGTCTCGGTGGTCGCTGCTGCTTCTGCCATGACAGGGAGTTGTGGCATCAGGCAGAGGAGCTGTACCAGGATGAGCCATGCTGCAAGGAACCTCAGGGTGTTTCGTTTCATCGTTCAGCCTCCTTTTTTTATCAAAACCGGGTGTCTATGCCCCGATTTCATACGAGTGGACGGGTGTGGAATGCAAGGATTTTCGTTTGGGTTTGAGCAAGCGAACGGTAACGAACGCTGTCAGCGGAACGGTCAGTACGATCCCGATTGCGCCGGACAGGGCCTGTACGACTTCAATCACGATGGTGTCCATGTGAATGAGCTGCATGTATTCGATGGAGGCTGCATGCAGCAGCAGCATCAGATTCAGCATTGTGCCGGTGAATGCCAGAATGAGGGTGTTGGACATGGTGCCGATGGTATCTTTCCCGATGTTCATGCCGGACTTGAACAAGTCTCCCGATGTCAGAAACGGGTTGTGATGGTGAAGTTCATGCATGGCGGACACAATGCTGATGGCGGTGTCCATGACGGCACCGAGGGAAGCGATGATGATGGCGGCGAACAACAGCTCCCTGATTTTGAGTCCGTTTGTCTGGCTGATGAGGAGTAGGCTTTCTGCTTCCTCCGCCTGATATCCCGAGACTTTGACCCAATGGCTGAATCCCGCCTGAATCAAACCGGAGAGTAAAACGCCCCCTGTTGTGCCAATCAGACAGCAGAGGCTTTTTCTTGTGAATCCGGTCAGCAGGATGAAGCAGCCTCCGGTGACCAGCAGGACCAGCAGTAGGGAGGCCAGGATGGGGGAGACTCCCCGTGTGACGAGTGGGAGGAAAACGAGCAGGATGCAGAAGAACGTATAGAGCAGTCCTATTCCGGAAAGAATGCCCTTCTTGCCGCCAACCAATGCCAGCGCCAGAAAGAACAGAACGGCCATCAGATAGAGAAGCGGTTCCCTGTACAGGCTGTAGACCCTTACACCCATTTTGCCATTATCCAGAACATCAACTGCCAGCACCAGTCGCTGTCCTTTTTCTGCGATGATGCTGCTCGATGGGCTGAGGAAATGGGTAAAGGAGGCGGTGCGGCCTCTTTGGGCACCGGAAAGAATGCGAACGGTCAGCTGCTGTGTTCCGACAATCAGCGTGTTTTCATACGTGCTGCTCTCCAGCTTTTCATCGGAGACAGACAGCACGATGCCGGTTTCGTAATGGATTTCCGCGCCGGTCATCCCGATCCGGACCGGCTTGTCTTCCTGGGCGGCAATGATGATTGCAAGAAGGCCGACAATCCCAAAAACCAGCAGAGTGGCGGGGAAGTGCCCTGAATTGCCTGGTTTGAGTGTTTTCGGTGATTTCATTTCTTACCTCGTGTTCGCTTGCCGATGAACCGTCAAGTCCGTTCCCATTGTATGAAGGTTCGACATCCATCAGAAGAGGAGATGTTCGCATTGAAATCACGACGAGGGGATGATGGTGACTTTGGTGACGCATTTCCTGCTTGTCTGACTGAAAGAATTCGACCTTGACGCCTTTTTTTTTTGGGTTTATACTTAGTCATACTAATTAATAGGGATGCTAAAATTTAGTCTTGCAATCTATCCCGTTTAGGGTACACAAGAAAGACTATCGCCACGAACCACTGTACAGGAAAGGGGCCAGACAGCATGGAGGAAGAACGATGGGACGCCCGGGCGGAAGCCAGGGAGCTGATGTCCGTCTTTCAGGAATTCAAGCGGGGAACACGCCGACCCTCCGCAGACGGCATGAAACCCGGCGAGATGGCCGTGATGGGTACGGTCGCGCATCATCATGTCGAGACCGGTGAAGGGATCCGTATTTCAGAGATTGCCAAAATTCTGAAGATCGCCAATCCGACCGTCACCCAGTTCATCAACGGTTTGGAAAAGACGGGATGGGTCTATCGTGTGATGGATGCCCAGGACCGCCGGTCCGTTCTCGTGTCGCTGACGGAGGAAGGAATGGCGCAGTACAGGCGTTTTGAAGCCGGCATGACGCAGCTGTTCAGGAATCTTGCCGAGTTTCTCGGCCCGGAGGATGCCGGTCATCTCATCCGCATCATGAGGAAAACACTGCCGTTCATGAAACAGATGCAGGAGGAAATGCGTTTCGATCAGGACGGGAAACAGGTTTGTCACGGATCACAGGCAAAGGAGACGGAAACAACATGCTGAAACTTTTTCGACACCTCAAGCCCTTTACCATCCCCGTCATCGCCATTCTGGCGCTGGTATTCCTCCAGACCCAGGCGGACCTGTACCTTCCGACCCTGATGTCGGACATCATCAACAACGGCGTCATGAAGGGCAACACAACGCTCATCTGGCGACTCGGAGCCCTCATGCTGATCGTAGCGGCTGCAGGCGGGATTTTTGCCACCATCTCCAGCTACCTCTCTTCGCGCGTTGCGATGGGGTTTGGCCGGGACATCCGTACCAAGGTTTTCAGACAGGTCACCGGCTATTCCCTTCATGAATTCGACAAACTGGGTACATCCACCCTGATTACGCGCACCACCAACGACATCACCCAGGTTCAGATGGTTTTGATCATGATCCTCCGCATGATGGTCATGGCGCCGATGATGATGATCGGCGGCATCATCATGGCCGGGCAGGAGGATGCCGGACTCACCTGGGTTCTGGTTGTCGCCATCCCGGTCCTGATTGCCATCATCGTGATTCTCGCCATGAAGGGGCTGCCGCTCTTCAAGGTGATGCAGACCAAGATCGACCGCATGAATCTGGTTGTCCGCGAAAAACTCACCGGCATCCGCGTCATCCGGGCATTCAACCGGGATGCGCATGAACGGAAGCGTTTCGAAGACGCAAACATGGATCTCACGGACAACTACATCAAGGTCAACCGCATCATGGCTTTCATGATGCCGGCCATCATGCTGGTCATGAATCTCACAACCCTCGCGATCCTGTGGTTCGGCATCATCCGCATCGACAACGGGGCCATGCAGGTCGGTTCCCTCATGGCATTCATTCAGTACACGATGCAGATACTCTTCTCCATGATCATGCTTTCCATGATGTTCATCATGGTTCCGCGTGCATCGGCGGCGGCTGTCCGCATCAACGAGGTGCTGGGTCTCATCCCTGAAATCAATGACCCGGAGAGACCGGATGCCTCCTGCCCGACCGGCAGGGGCTATGTGGAATTCCGGGATGTGAAATTCAGCTACCATGGGGCTGAACAACCCGCGCTCAACGGCATATCATTCAACGCGAAACCCGGCGAGGTGACGGCCATCGTCGGCAGCACCGGTTCCGGCAAGACATCTCTTGTCAACCTCATTCCGCGGTTCTACGATGTGGACTCGGGAACGGTACTCGTCGACGGGGTGGATGTGCGGGAAATGACCCAGGAATGCCTGCGGGCCAAGATTGGGTTTGTTCCGCAGAAGGCACTGCTATTCACAGGAACCATCGCGGAGAATATCCGTTTTGGCAGACCCGATGCTTCGGACGAGGAAGTCCGGCATGCTGCAGAAACCGCTCAGGCTACAGAATTCATCGATACGATGGAAGGCGGGTATGCGCACGAAATTTCGCAAGGCGGTTCCAATGTATCCGGCGGACAGAAACAGCGCTTGTCCATTGCGAGGGCGCTGATCCGCAAACCTGAAATCTACGTGTTCGACGACAGTTTCTCCGCACTCGACTTCAAGACGGACGCGAATCTGCGGGCTGCCTTGAAAAGTGAAACCACCGAGGCCACAGTCCTGATTGTCGCCCAACGGGTGGGCACCGTCATGGATGCAGACCGCATCATCGTACTGGACGAAGGACGCATCGCCGGAATGGGCACACATCGGGAATTGCTGGAAAGCTGCGGCGTATATCGTGAAATCGTTTCATCGCAGCTGTCCGAGGAGGAGATCGCATGAGTCAGCATGAATCGAAAAACAAAGCACCCGAACAGCGCCGCGGCCCCGGTGGTCCCGGTGGTCCCGGTGGCAATCACGGTCCCGGCGGCATGGGCCGTCCAGTGGAAAAGGCAAAAAATTTCAAGGGAACCTTCCGTCGGCTGTTGAGCTATCTGAAGCCGCACCGAACCCAACTCCTGCTGGTCATCCTGCTGGCCGTGCTCAGTACGACATTCACCATCAGTGCACCGAAAGTTCAGGCCCAGGCCATGAACAAGATGCAGGATGCCTTCATGGCCAAGATGGTTGTCGAAGAGATGACGAAGGTGCAGCATCTGATCATGGACAAGGTCAATGAGCAGATGGAACAGGCCAAGCAAAAGCAGGCTGATGCCATGCCATCCCCTGAAACTCTGGCCCTCCTGCAGGAGTTCATGGCATTGCCCATGCTCGATGAAACAACGGACGCCAATGAGCGTGCGGACATCGTACAGAAGATCCTCGGCTTGTCCAAATCCATGCCGGAAGGCATGAATGTCCAGTTCTCCGATTCCGCGAAAGTGGATGGAACCGCAGATGAACCCGGCAGCGCTGCAACGGAGGATTCCAGCTTCTTCGCCTGGTTCGGGAATACATACAACAATCTGAAGGACTGGTTCTTCGGAGCGGACCTCACAACCACCGACACCAAGGTCACCATGACCGAAGAACAGATGCAGTCTGCCATACAGGCTATCCGCGACACAAACGGCAAGGTCGACATGTCCTATATCTTCAACATCTTTGCCATCCTGCTGATTGTTTATCTCATCAGCGCATTCTTCTCGCTCCTCATGGGTCTTGTGATGTCCGGCGTGTCGCAGAAGACCGTATACCAGCTGCGCAAGGAAGTCGATGACAAGCTGACGCGTCTGCCATTGAAATACTACGACGGTCGCACGCACGGGGAAATCCTCAGCCGCATGACGAATGACGTCGACAACATCTCCACGACGCTGCAGCAGAGCCTCACGCAGATTGTCACCTCCGTGGTCTCCCTGCTCGGTTACATCATCATGATGCTGACCATCAGCCCGCTTCTGACCCTTCTTGTGCTCATCACCCTTCCTCTGTATGTCGTCACCACCATGCTGATCGCGAAAAAATCCCAGAAGTATTTCGCAGACCAGCAGAAAGTGCTTGGAAAACTCAGCGGGCACGTCGAGGAAATGTTCACTGGCCACAAAGTGGTCAAGGCATTCGGCAAGGAAGCGGATTCGCTGCGCGAGTTTGAAAAAAGCAATGATATTCTCTACAGGACCGGCTGGAAAGCCCAGTTCATATCCGGCATCATGTGGCCGCTGATGAACCTCATCAGCAACCTCGGGTATGTGCTCATCTGTGTGGCGGGCGGTATCTGGATCACGAAGGGAACCCTGAAGATCGGTGACATCACGGCCTTCATCAATTACTCGCGTTCCTTTACCCAGCCCATCATCCAGACTGCAAACATCGCCAACATCATCCAGTCCACCGTAGCCTGTGCGGAGCGTGTCTTTGAGATGCTCGACGAACAGGAACAGGTGGCGGAGTCCGAGAAGGCAGTGGCGCTGACCGCTCCGAAGGGCGAGGTCAGCATCCGTGATGTGGACTTCCGCTATGTGGAGGATGTCCCGCTCATTGAAAAGATGAACCTCGAAGTGAGACAGGGGCACACAGTTGCCATCGTCGGTCCGACAGGTGCCGGCAAAACGACCCTGGTGAACCTGCTGATGCGCTTCTATGAGCTGAACGCCGGATCCATCGCCGTCGACGGGGTAGACATCCGGGACATGAAGCGCGCGGACCTGCGCGGCATCTTCGGAATGGTCCTGCAGGACACCTGGCTCTTCAACGGCACCATCCGGGACAATATCGCATACGGGCGGGAAGACGCATCGGAAGTGGAAATCATTGCGGCGGCAAAAGCCGCCCATGCGGATCACTTCATCCGCACCCTGCCGGAAGGCTACGGCACCATCCTGAACGAGGAGGCCACGAATATCTCCCAGGGCCAGAAACAGCTGCTGACGATTGCCCGTGCCATTCTGGCCGATCCGGCCATCCTCATTCTGGACGAGGCGACTTCCAGCGTCGACACACGCACCGAGGTGCTCATCCAGAAGGCCATGAACAATCTGATGCAAGGCCGCACCAGCTTCGTCATCGCACACCGTCTCTCCACAATCCGCGATGCCGAACTGATCCTTGTCATGAACAACGGCAGCATCATCGAACAGGGCAGCCACAGGGAGTTGCTGGAGAAGGGTGGATTCTACGCCGACCTGTACAACAGCCAGTTCTCGGGTGCAGTGGCCTGAATTCTTGAAATTATGGTTATGAGAACAGGCTGTCAGGATTATGTCCTGACAGCCTGTTCTCGTTATTTTTGATTTGTGGTCTTTCATTCAGGGTCTTACACCTGTCGTCTGTCATTCATGGCGCTTCACTCAAACTGCCATCCGAGCAGATGACCTGCCCTGGTTGCATCCTTTCCGAGCTCAGCGGTGTCGGTACACTTCCCACCCGAGGTAATTGGTGAAGGCTTCCTCGAGAATATCGGCCGTGAGTCCCCGGTTCATGGCCACATGGTGTTCATACCCGTTGCGGCCCATATGATGGAGCAGTTCCTGCAAATTGTCCACCGCACAGAGTGCGACGCCGCCTGGTGTGGGCACCTTGTCGGCGCGGAAGGAACCTTCACCGACATAAGCTTTGATTTTCCCGTTCCGGTCATCCGTGGTTATTTTCGCAAAAGTCATCGGACCTTCGGACACCTGAGCCTTGATGGCGCCGAAGGTGGTCTCGTGACCCAGGGTGGTGCCGAGCACATCCAGTGTACCGATCTCCACGTCCGGATGACCGAAGAAACTCTTGGGAAAATTCGAGCAGTGCAGGTTGATGCACACATTCCGGTCGCCGCCATAGTTGTTGTTCCAGTCCAGATAAGCGGAGGGGTTTCCGGATGCCAGCTGCAGCGCAAGCATTGTGACTGCTCCGGTCACGTCCATTTCACAGGCGGAAGGTCGTCCCTGTTCCCCCATCATGCTCATCGACAGACAGGTGGCACAGCCGAAATGATTCTGAATGGCATCCCAGCATTGAATGGCGCTGGCATCACATTCATTCTCTGTCACCCATGCCTCCAGTGTCAGAGCCAGCGTGGCCTGGCGTTCCAGCTTCGTTTCGGGGACGAGTGGTGAGATCCGTCCGTAGGAACGGATTTCAGCGATTTTGGCATCCACCTCGGGGGTATGGCCCATTGCCTGCGCGCGGGCGATGATTTCCGAGAGGTCCACAACCGAAACGGTGATCCCACTGGCCTGCAGGAGCTTTTCCGAGTACCTCACCGTGTGGAATGCGTCAGGACGCGCGCCGATGGCGCCGATTCTGGCATGGGACAAGCCACAGACAACGCGGCAGATGCCGACAAAACGATCGAGTTCCTTCCCGAAGGCATCACCGGTCAGAGAAAGTGTGTGCAGGGACGTCTGTGTGAACCGGATGCCGCGCTGGTACAGGTTGTTCATGACGGAAAGCTTCCCGCAGAAGGCATCGCGGCGATTGATGAGTTCCAGTTTGTCGAAGTCGTCATCACAGGCCACGATCAGGACGGGAACATCCAGCCTCGCGCGATCCAGCGTTTCCGCCACCGCCGTCTCGTCACCGAAGTTCGGCAGGATGACCAGCACGCCGGCGATGTCGCTCCTGTTCGCCTGAAACAGCGCAGCACAGGCCTTTGCGTCCGACAAACCCATGACAGCGCCATTCGGTGTCTCCGATTCATCCAGGATGACAGCTTCATGTCCTTTTTCCGCAAGCCTGTCCAAAATATTCCGACGCTCCGTCAGAACCAGATGGGCGGGGAAAAAACTGCGGTTTGTGACGATGACTCCAAATTTCATGGTGTTGTCTCCTTTGCGTGCCAATTTGGAAAGAGTCGGTCGTATCTGCGCCATGCGAGCGGGGGACGAATCTGTTTCATACGCCCTTCCATGGATTGTCTTGAACGGATCTGTTGCGAACTGCGGTGGGATAACAATATAAAACCGGTTTCACAATGAGTATATCCAATGGAATTCTGACACGCAAGCAGAAAGATGCATCAAAAAATTCCGGCTGGGTGATTTCACTTGCCATGGGAACCCTTGACAGGTATGATGAACTTGAAACATCAAAAAACAGTATAAAACCGGTTTCCTGGAGGATAGCTTGAAGAAGTCCAGCAACCAGCCTGCTGCACCCACCATTTACGACATCGCGACCGCAGCCGGTGTTTCTCCCGGAACCGCCTCTCGGGCACTCAACAACATCGGATATGTCAAGACGGAGACCCGCCAGCGTGTGGAGGCGGCCGTCAAGGATCTGAAATATACGCCGAATCGGGCCGCCCGAACGCTCAAGACCAAAAAGACGGGTCTTGTGCTGCTGGCGATCCCTGATACAGACAACTCCTTTTACGTGGACATGATCAAGGCGGTGCAGGATGTCTGCAAGGAACACGGCTACTCGATGATCCTGTACTATACGGATGCGATCCCCGTCGAGGAGATCAGGGCGCTCCGGATGCTGCGGGAGCATTATGCGGATGCGATGATTCTCGTCAATTTCAGTTTCACGTCCGGATATCTGAAGGAGATCGACCGTCTTCAGGCACCTCTTGTGCTGAGCGGCATCTGCAAGGATGATATCGGGGGAAGGCCTGGCGACCGTTTCGACTACATCGGTGTGGACGCGGAGAAGGGGGTTTTCCAGGCGGTCCGGCATCTTGCCAGGCAGGGACACGTCCGAATCGGGTACATTGCAGGTCCTGCCGAGTTTCTTCTCTTCCGCGAGCGACACAACGGGTATCTTTCCGCATTGACGGAAAGCGGAATCCCTTACTCGGACAACCTCGTCATCTGGTGCAGCTATACGGAAAGCTGTGCCATCCGTGCGGTGAAGTCCTTTCTGGCCCTTTCGGAACCGCCGACCGCCATCTGCTGTGCGAACGACATCATGGCACTGGCGGCACAGCGGTATATCCAGGATGCGGGTCTGCGGGTTCCGGATGACATCTCCATTGTCGGAATGGACAACCTTGATGTCACCACCAAGGTTCGCCCCATGATGTCCACTGTGGCCATCGCACAGGCCGAGATTGGCCGCGCGGCCGCAAACCTGGTCTTCGGAAGGTTGGCAGGAACCGAAATGAGGTCATCCATCCGGCAAATCTTCGAGCCCCGGCTGATAGTAAGGGAAAGCAGCATCCTCTGCAGCTGTTGCAAACCCAGGAAGGAATATTGGACGGGAAACGCATAAAACGCATGAACAAGATTGGCAGGAGGACTTATGCTTTCAAAGGATAACTGGCAGGATACAACACAACGTTTTACCCGTTGGTGGAAGAGGGAACCGGGTGACCGTCCGCTCTTGAGAATCATTGCGCGCAGATCCGAGCCGCTGGAACCGCTCGATCCCATCGAACCGGCGGCAACGCCTGAACCCTTGTATCTGGATGTGGACAGGGCGGTTGCCATCTTGAGGAACCGTTGCCGCAGCGTCCGCTTTCTGGCGGAATCCTTTCCAAACCTCGATCTGAACCTCGGTCCCGGTTCGATGGCGTTGTATCTCGGTTCCGAACCTGTTTTTGCATGGGACACGCTCTGGTATTCGGAGTGTGTGAACGATTGGGAAACGTTCGGACCGCTGCGTTTCGATCCGGAAAACCGATGGTGGAAAATCCATCAGGTAATGTTGGAAAAAGGTCGTCTGCTGGCCGGGGAAGATTTTCCCGTCTCCATCCCGGACATCATCGAGAATGTTGACATTCTTTCCGCTCTGCGCGGACCCCAGGCGTTTTGTTACGATCTGGTCGATGAGCCGGAACGGATGAGGGAACTCGTGGAACAGGTCGACAACCTGTACTTCCGGTATTACAACCGGTTTCATGACCTGGTTCGCATGGATGACGGCGGCAGTGTCTACACTGCCTTCCAGATATGGGGAACCGGGCGGACGGCCAAAGTGCAATGCGATTTTTCTGCACTGATGTCGCCTGCCCAGTTCCGGGAATTCGTCCTGCCTTCCCTGCGGAAGCAGTGCCGCCAGCTCGATCATTCCCTGTACCATCTGGATGGTCCGGACTGCATCAAGCATGTCGATGCCCTGATGGAAATCGTGGAACTGGACGCGCTCCAATGGACAGCGGGAGCCGGACAGCCGGACGGGGCATGTGAAAAATGGCTGCCCGTGTACGACAAGGTCCGGGCAGCCGGCAAGGGGCTGTGGATATCCATTGAGGACGGCGGCTATGAAGACTGGGTGGCGGGCGCGGAGCGTCTGGTTCATCGCTACGGCGCGACCGGTCTGTATTTCCTGTTTCCCGAAATGTCGGAGGAACAGGCGGAAAAACTCATTCTGAAGGCGGAAAGGGAATGGCGGTGAAGTTCTCCGCCCGACAGCCTGCATCCAATCCTGACTGACTTTATGTTCTCCCGGCAGACTGACCCCTGTGACAGTCTTCAGCAGGAGCGGGCGACAAGCAGCTTGACCACCAGAAACGACAGCGCCATCAGGAAGAACACACCGCATAAGGTGATGAAGACCGTCAGATCAAAGAAACCGGCGACCATCAGGGCTACATAGACCAGGAAGGCCAGAAGATAGAAGGCAAGTCCGGATGTGCGCTGCATGATGAAGCGATTCCGCTCGTCCGTTTCTTCGATTTGGGTCTTTTTCATGGCCTCCGCGTTCCGCAGGAGCCGGAGATTCATCAGCGACAGGATGATCCCTGCCACGGTCAGGCCACTGCCGACCCCCACGTAAAAACCGTCCTGGAAGTCGGATGCTATCCGGTCGGCGAAGACAAGGGCCAGAATCAGCGTCAGCAGTCCTGTCAGGGCAAGACCCATTGTCAGGATGAGTCTTATCCTGACTCGATCCGGATAGGGCTTCTTTTCGTTTTCCATGGCTGAAAATGCGCGAATCATCATAACTTTTCCTCCTCGAATTGAAAAACTTCTTCGATGCTCTTGTTGAAATAACGGGCGATTCTGAAGGCCAGCTGCAGGGAGGCATTGTATTTTCCGTTTTCCAGCGAAATGATCGTCTGTCGGGAAACGGAGACTGCGTTCGCCAGGTCCTCCTGCGTCATGTGGTACTCGGATCGCAAGGATGCAATACGGGTTTTCAAAAGTGGGCCTCCTTTCGGACAGGGATATTTCAGGCGATAGGAGTGGGATGTGGAAAGGCATGCTTCGCGGCGAATCACCAGGAAGCCCTGTAAATACGCCGATATTCATACAATTATGTAGTGCGATCAGCGTATTTACAGGGTAGAGACAGGGAAATGGACTGAAGGGAAAATTTGATAATCGTAAAGCTAGCTTTACTTAAAGTATAGTTTGCTTTACTTTCGATGTCAAGCGTGTTTTACATTTTTTTTGTAGTCGTTTCTTCAAGCTGGGAGGGTTCGGCGTTATCGGCAAACCGCGCTGTCGTCTGTATGCGCGCTGAAAGACACTTGCGGTAAGCCGATGCTGTGATATGATGAGGAAGAATGGCATGAACAGGCCGTTCGCAAAGAATGGGGGTAGCGCGATGAAGATACTCGTCGTTTATGCCACAAGGAGTGGGACGTGCAAGATGGTTGCGGAGCGCGTCGGAAAAGAAATGAACGCGGATGTCGAGCAGTTGGCGGATCTGGTGAACCGAAAAGGAATTTTTGGTTTCATGCTTTCCGGATTCCAGGCGACTGCGAAACGATGCAGTCCTCTTGGGCCGTTGACCCATGACCCGGCCGACTATGATCTGACAATTGTGGTCAGCCCCATCTGGGCTGGCACCTATGCGAGTCCCATCCGCACATTTCTGCGGGATTACGG
>JFJP01012534.1_pt1 | contig 16942 bp, 21 predicted proteins | sample 431651 | NCBI WGS metagenome assembly JFJP01 (sample SAMN02602958, study PRJNA72255) | Microbial mat metagenome, whole genome shotgun sequencing project. | biome: fresh water; feature: sink hole; material: water; isolation source: purple microbial (photo- and chemosynthetic) mats found in... | reverse complement strand
CAGTTGATTTCATCGGGGCGTGGCGCAGTCCGGCTAGCGCGCTTGCTTTGGGAGCAAGAGGTCGGAGGTTCGAATCCTCTCGCCCCGACAAAACCACACAGAGACACGGAAACACGGAGTTAATCTCTCTGTGATGCGTGTCTCTATAATTTAACCTGTATGTGTTAAAATTACCTGTAAAGGCTGACTATGACCAAAAAGATTGACGGCGTGATCGAAGCGGCGCGTTATAAAAATGGACAGATCACAATCGTACGCGCTTATGAATGGCGCGGCGCCGCATTTTCAGACCGCATATTGTTGGAGCGCAAAACGCTTTTAGAACGCCTGCAAAAGGGACAACAATATTTAACTGGCTCCCGTGAAGAGTTCCACGCCGGCACATTTAAAACCGGCAAACCCGTATTGATCATAAAACTGGACGACCGTGAACTGCTTGCCACAAACCAAAACGCAACTCACGACGAACTTGAGGAAATACCCGTTTTCTAATAAGTGAATTCAATGAAAATTATTGACAAGACCCCACTGCAAGATGAGAATGGCAATATCAACGTTATTGCCCGTGTTCAGGGAACACTGAAATATGGACTGAGTTGGTTTGCCGAATTGGAAGCCCAAAAGATAGTGATTGCGCAATTGGATCGCTCGCTTGAAAAAGGCTTTGTTTTGATCCGAAATTTCACGTTGCCCAACAGCGAGATCGTGATCCCGCTTGTTTTGATCGGCGCCGGGGGGATCTGGGTCATTTATGTGACAAAAGAAAAGGGCAACTTTGAAGCAAAAGGCGATCAATGGAATACAGTTAACAACGATGGAAAAGCCCTGCCCGCCAGCATTAATTTTATAGACCGTGTTTCAAAACTGGCCATCGTTTTTCAAAAATATTTAAAGATCAAAAAAGTTGAAATGCCCGGCCCCGTGGAAGCCGTCCTAATCGCAGCGGATCCTGGGGCGCAAATTGAATCAGTCCGCCCAATTGCGCGTGTGGTCAGAAGCGACGCAATCAAACAATTTGCAAATTCGCTTTTACAGGCGCGCCCCGTCTGGCGCACAGATTTTATCCACGAAATTGCCGACCGAATTATTGACGCCCGCCCACCGGAAGAACTACAGCCCGTTGTCCCCGCACCCGCATCACAACAAACCATCTCGCGCGCCAACGCCCTGGCACAAACCATCGAACAGGGAACAGCCTTTAATTCAAACGAACTTGGTTTTGCATTTGAAGAAAGTGAAGCCAAACCTGTCGCACAAAGTCCAGCAGATGCCCCCGCCCGACCGCAAACACGCCCCAAACCTGCGCCGCAAAAGAAAAATTTCCTTGGGCTAAAAGATACTCAAATCATCATACTGGCCGGCATGTTCATCGTTGGGCTTTGCGTTATCTTTGGTCTTGGTATTATTCTTTACTTAAATCTATAATTTACTTTGACTTCTCCACTCCTATCTATAATCATCCCGGCTCATAATGAAGAAATACGCCTGCCTCGCGCATTGAGGCAGGTCTTTGCATTCCTTGAAAAGCAGACCTACTCAGCAGAAGTCGTCATAGTTGAAAATGGAAGTTCAGATCGCACATTTGAAATGGCGCATGAATTTGAAGCGCGACACGCCAACCTAATTGTCATACACGAAGCGCAAGCCGGCAAAGGCAATGCGGTACGGCGCGGCATACTGGAAGCCCACGGTGAATATCGCTTTATTTGCGACGCCGATCTTTCCATGCCCATTAACGAACTGGAAAAGTTTTTACCGCCCGTTTTGAATGATTTTGATATTGCCATCGCCTCGCGTGAAGCGCCCGGCGCAGTGCGCTACAACGAACCTGCCTATCGGCACTGGGGCGGGCGCGCCATTAACCTTGCAATCCGCTTATTAATCCTGCCCGGATTAAACGATACACAATGCGGCTTCAAATGTTTTCGCGCCGAAACCGCCGAAAAACTCTTTAGCCAGCAAACGCTCACGGGCTGGTCTTTTGACATTGAAATTCTTTACCTTGCGCGCCGCAAACACCTGAGAATCAAAGAAATTCCCGTTCAATGGTATTTTGACGCAGACAGCAAAGTAAGAGCGGTGCGTGACGCATTGCGAATGCTCAGCGATATTTTCCGCATTCACCTCCACGCCCTGCGCGGCAAATATGATCTCAAGCCCTGACCTTTCATACGAAAAAAAACTTTGGATTGCCTGCAAATATATCGCCGGATTAGATGAAGCCGGACGCGGCGCCCTGGCGGGACCTGTCTGCGTAGGCGCGGTAATCCTGCCTGATGACAACCCGCATCTCTCCCAAACTTTGAGCGGGGTACGTGATTCCAAACAGTTACCCCCCCGAAAGCGCGACCTGCTTGCGCCGCGCATTAAAGAGATTGCGCGCGCCTGGGGCATAGGCTTTGCCGCAGCAGATGAAATTGACTCCTTGGGAATTGTCCCAGCCACCCGCCTCGCCGCAAGCCGCGCACTGGAAGCCATGGCATTCTTCCCCAACTTTTTACTGACAGATTTCCGCCTCGAACTTCCCGAATTGGACGTACCCCAAGCCGCGCTGGTAAAAGGCGATCAACGCTCCCTGAGCATCGCCTCAGCCTCCATCCTTGCAAAAACAGCGCGTGATGCGTTAATGATGGGTCTGGAATCTCAATATCCGCAATATGGTTTTGCACGCCACAAGGGATACGGCACTCTGGTGCATCGCAAAGCAATCGCAAATGTTGGATTTTCCCCCGTTCACCGAAAAACATTTCAAATAAAAAACAGCGGATGTTGAAATCATCCGCTGTTTTTTATTTTTTCAAAACGCCGCTTCCACCCGACAATTTGCTTTCAGGTCTGCCTGACCTCCAGGCGTAATATCCAAGCGCGGCGCCGCCCAGCAGGAACAACCCTCCAATAACACCGAATATCGGAGAAGTCTTTGGTTCAGATTGTGGGACTGCGCCAGCATCAGCCACGATTTGTTTAGATTGAATGCCAAACCCCACAAAGGCTCGATCACCGGCTTTTACATCCAACAGGCGATTTAATTCCATGGTTGGGTTGTACTCATCAGGAACACCCACGGTAATGTTGTAATTGCCTTCGGGAACGTTTGAAAAGCATATCCCCTGATACGCGGCCGGGTCCGCAGGAATAAAAGTATCCTGAGCGGCCGAATATTCGCCGTTATTTTCGGTTACGCTAACTGCGCCGCCTGCAACCGCAGGCTCCGTTTCTTCACGCAAAGAATTTCCATTAACGTCATCAAAAAGCAAAACACAAATATCAGTTGTGCCTGTGAATGGCGTGGGAGAAGCTGTAGGCGGGGCTGGCGTGGGAGACGGTCCGGCAGTTGGCGTGCCCGCCAGTGAAATAATGCCAATCAGCAATTCCTGCCCTTCAATGAGCGTACAGTTTTCATCTAATTTTGAATTCAACTGACGCAATTGATCCTCTGAAATGCCGTTTATAGCCGCCACGCGGATGCAACTATCCCCTGGCTGTACAACATAGAGAATGCGTCCATCAGCCCCAGGCGTGGGAGAGGGAATTCCTTGTTGCCCATTGGGCGCGGCGCCTGCGGGAAGCCATAGCCCTAATAAAAGCAAACTTATTAACGCAAATAAGATAACGAAACGCTTTAGATTCATGGGCAAAATTATATCAGGATTTAGTAAGCCCCCAACTCGGACTACTCGCCATCACCTGCGCTTCCCGGCTGTTCCATACGCACCACTTCGCCGTGATAGTTGATGATCACTTTGAAACCCATCATACCAAGGTAGGCACGCATATCCTCTGGGATGCCCGTCTGCATGAGGGTGTCAAATTGTTTTTCAATATTTTTAAGTTGCTGTTCAATGATTGCTTTTGAAAAAGGGTCATCCTGCCCAAGCATTTTGGCAGTTTGCTCTGAAAGGATATCTTCACTGCCTTTCATCATTTCTGCCATTTGCGCCAGCACAGCGCGGTCTATCTGCTCGGCGGGGATATGGCGACGGAACCCTGAGTCATTCACCACGTAACATGGTTCTGATCCAATGAATGCGGTTTCCGCGAGGTTGCCAAGTTCGTCTATTACAAGTCCGGCAAAGAGGGGTTGATTGGGCATGGGGATAAGGGATGTCATTGCGAGGAGCGATCTTGCCCTTCACGACGAAGCGATCTCAAATTCTTTGAGATCGCTTCGGGCAAAAAACAAGACCGCCCTCGCAACAACGTGGTATTTATTTAACTCTGTCTGCCTTCTACAGCGGCTAGAAGAATGCCAGCGGCAAGCCCAATGCGACGATCCAGGCGATGGTTGACATCCATGCTGAAATCAATATTCAATTGATAAGCAAATGGGTTGAAGTTTTGTTTGAGGTCCGCCACGCGTTCTGTGCCAAAGGTGATGTCGTAGTTCTGCGGAATGAAGTTGGCGAGGAAGCGGCGTAACAAAGCCAGTCCCATGCTGTCTTCAAATAGTTTGCCGATCACAGCGTCGCTCACATCCAAAATTTCCCATTCGTCGCGCAAAATGGACGCCAGGCCTTTGCGGCGCAAAGCGCCTATTTTTTGACCTGTGGCGCTATCCACCACGTCATAGGCGGCGGAAAAGTCAACAATCTGACGCGCTTTGATCATCAGCACTTCCTGCGTTTTGCTTTCGTCAGAATACACACGGATGTCTTCACGCAGTTTGAACATTTTTTGTTCGCTGAATAAAACAAGTTTGCCGCTTGGGTCAAAGAAGCGGAATTTCCCCGCCAATGCAAAGACCTGTCGTTTGAGCAGATATTGGTTGTATTGAAAAGCTGGGTTCATTTTTTTCTCCTGTTAATATTTTTGGGGTTGAAGTTCCGAACTTTACCATATATTAGACCTCTTGCGAAAGTCCATTTTTGACCACAAAGGCACAAAGTCTCGAAGACTCAAAGGAAAAAACTTAGTGACCTGGTGTCTTGGTGACTTTGTGGTTTACAACACTTTACTTATGCAAGAGATCTATTACACAATCTGGACGCGCGTTCCTTCGCCAGGTAGATGCAAATAGTCTTCGCCAATGGGTACGTTGGGTCTGCTCCAGCGATAAATCCATTTAGCATCTTCTGACGGCAAATTCACACAGCCGTGACTGCGCGGACGTCCATAATCGTTGTGCCAGTATGTTCCGTGGAAGGCGTTGCCGTAGCCGGTGAAGAAGGAACACCACGGTACGCCAGGCAGATCGTAGTGATTTTTTGTATCTTCATCCTGGTTGTTCATGTGTACTGACGGACCTTTATGGTAGGTGAAGAAATCACCGGTTGGCGTGCGCGTTCCTTTTGATCCGCTGGAACAGCGTGACGAGAATACCATTGTTTCGCCTTCAAACGCCGTCACCATTTGCGTGGATAAATCCACGTGGATTAATTTTTCAGATTCGGGAACATCCGGGGAAAGCAGAGTCAGTTCCTCGTTGGGGATGAGGCGCATGTTGTAATAGGGGACAAAAAAAGATTGGTCAATTTCGCTGTCGAATATCTCATACCAAATGCTTTTTTCTTCACGCGTCACAACGGTTTTTTTTACCCAGTGAGCGCTTCCATAGTAGAGGCGGTAACCATTGTTTCCGTATATGTTTGGAATGAGCCGCGTTTCGCTGATTGGCACGCTAATTTCGCCAAGTTGACCTTCGGCGGGGATTTCGTAAATGGGTTTTTGGAATTTAGTTTCCACCGGTTGCAGCCAGCCGGCGTAGGTATAGCCGTCGTCCACTTTGTACCAGGCTTTGTTGAACGGGTTGCCTTCGTCGCCTTCCACTGCGGCTTTGAGGTGGACAATTTGATCCATGCCTAAGAGGTGCAGTTCTTTTGCTTTGAACGAGGGCGCATCGTAAAGCGGAACGCCGCTAAATGTAGCGCGTCCCTGTGAGGTGGGTGGAGCAGCCAAGGCGTGGTCAATGCCCAGTTCGGAGAGAACAAGCCCAAGGACGCCAGAGGCGGAAAGTTTCAAAAAGTCGCGGCGGGAAAAGTTAATCATGGTCATGTTTACAACAGACGTTCTTTCGTATCCACATTCTTACAATACAATTTCAACATGGGTTCCCACGCCTCCAAAGGAAAATTCCTTGCCGGTGGAGACCTGTGGAGAAGTCCAACGATATAACCATTTTGCATTTTGAATGGAGAGGTTGACACAGCCATGTGATTTTGGGCGTCCGAAATCATTATGCCAGAATGTGCCGTGAAGTGAAATTCCGCTTTCGGTTATGTATTGAACCCAAGGCACGCCTGCCAGGTCAAATCCGCTGGCGGTAATATCGCCCGCCGCCATGTGACGGGATGGGCGTTTGTAGTAGGTGATGAATGCGCCTTTGGGTGTGGTGTATGTGCCAACACGATAAATGCCGCCGGTGGAAACTGGCGCGGCAAACACAGGCTGATCATTTTCATACGCGATTATGACTTGTTCTTCCAGCCGCACTTGTATTTTTTTCTCTGAATTTGGAATATCTGGAGAAAGCGGGGCAAGTTCTTCTTCTGTCATAATTCGCAGGTGTTCGGCGCGCGCGTAATATAACTTATCAAATTTATCATCACGCACCTGATACCAAACCTGTCCGCCCTCGCTGGTTGTAACAGATTTGACCCAGTGTGTGGTTTCATAATACATGCGATATGCAACTTTGGATGTTTTATCGGGGGTTTCACAGGCGTCAGTGTAAGGCACGCTGGTTTCTGCCAGTAAGCCGGTTGGAGGAATATCCATGCGCGGCGTGTTTAGAGTTGTGCGTACGGGTTGAATATTTCCAGAATATACAAACCCTTCTGTGCCTACCTGATACCAGATGCGATTATGCGAGGTCACATCTTCGCTGATGGCGGTGTTTGTGATGTTTAACAACATATCGCGCTGACAAAATTTGACTTGCGTAGCCTCACTGGATGGGCGGTCATACATCCAGATCATGCGCGTGGCAACGCGTCCGAGTAAATCGGCGAATGGGTCGTCAAAATGCAAATTGAGCGGCGGCATGAAAAAACCTGCCAATCCTAATCCGCTCAATTTCAAAAAGTCGCGCCGCGATATTTTTTCAAGTTTCATTTTTTGAAGAGTCTACTGAAGAAACCTTTTTATCTCGGTGTTCTCTGTGATAAAGATTTTTTGTGCTAGGCTCTAATCATGCACATTCACCACGGTCCCAACGGAAGAGAAGTTATAGAGCCATTCAGCATCGGGAGTTGCTAGGTTTACACAGCCGTGGCTCATGGGCGTTCCAAAATTATTATGCCAGTACGTGCCATGCAAGCCGTAATCTTTATAAAAATACATCACAAAAGGCACATCGGGTAAATAATAGCCGGGTCCAGACATGGAAGCGGAACGCAATTTGATCCAGATATTAAATTTCCCAGTCACGGTTGGTGTTTGCCAGGTGCCTGTTGAAACAATAAAGGAATTCATCAGCGTGTCGCCTGCGTAGGCGTACAAACGCTGTTGAGAAAGATCAACGTCAATCCAATGTTCGCCGTCACCAACTGCCACCTGCGGCGGGGTGTACGGCGCAACCGTTGGCTCAACGAATTCTGGTGTGGGGGTATCTCCGACAATCTCTGCGTAAATTACGCCAGGTTCGCTTGTCACTTCAGGCGCGACGAATGGCGTTTCTGTAGGTAAAACAAACGATTCAACCGTGGGCATAAAGGTGGGAAGAATATTCACAACTTCCGGCTGGTTTTCTTGAACGGCAACGGTCGGAGGCACGTCGGTGAACACCGCTGTTGGAATGATGGCTTGTGCCAGTGGTTGAGCGACAGCGGCGGCTGGCTTGGCAATATTCACCTGCGCAAATGGCGGCTTGGTTTGCGTTTGCGGCGTGGCTGAAATATTCAAAATGGATGCAAACACAGGCGATGTAACAGCAGACCAGGCGGCGAAGAGAAACACCGCGCATCCCACTAGAATCAACAGGATGGGAAGAATTGAAATTCGCTTCTTTGGATTTTTCACCGTTTCACTCTGCCCTTGATTTCGAGATTCGATAAAACGTTCATTCATGAGTCACCTTCAATACAAGACGTTTGGATACAGGTAAAAAATCGTAACTGCTCAGCCATGTCGTTGCGAGGCGCATGTCAGTTTAAGACTGCTTCGGCAAAAACAAGGGCGCCTCGCAGCGACATAATTGAGGATATGGTTGACGACTGAGTAGTTACAAAAAATCAATTATAAGCCTTGGACGGGCAATTTTCTCACCACTGAATCTCCACAGGGGTTCCAATATCAGCCCAATCGTACAACAATTGCGCTTCGTAGGTTCCCAGCACAACACACCCATAAGAAATGGGAACGCCCAAATATCCCGCCCACAACGTTGCGCCATTTGGCAAAATGGGCAGGGCGTGAATTCCATTTTCCATGCTGCCCGCCCAATAAATACCGAGCCAGTTTGGCATCCAAATATCCCAGGTTGCGCCATATGCATTTGGAATTTTATCCAAAACGCTGAATGATCCGGCGCGAGTGGCATTATACATTCCAGTGGATGAGACAAAACTATAAACAAGCGCATCGCCTTCATACACGTACATGTGCTGTTCAGAAATATCCACCAGAATATATTTGTTTCCGCCATAGGTCGGCGCGGCGACGTTTTGAAAGCCAGTCGCGGCGTATGCGGGCGCAGGCGTATCAATCACAATTTCAGCAGAAAGCGCGGACTCAAATGTTGGCAAAACTGACGGCAGGATGACAGATGATGGGGTGACTGTTGTTTCTATTGACGAAAGTTCGGTGAGGGAAATGCTGGTTGGCAGTACAACGGTATTTGTTGCAAGAGGCTTTGCAATTTTCACAGAAGCAAAAGATTGCGCGTGGGTGGGCGTACTACTCAAGCTCGAAACAGGTGACGACGCCGCTGTCCACGCTGCGACACCGATGACGACGCAGAGCAAAGCGATGATCAATCCAATGTAAAGATATTTTCGCCGCGGAACGTCCTGGGATTTGATCATGGCGCCAAAGTGGGCATCGGCGTCGGCAGGACACTTTCATTGTTGATAAAACACATAATGCCTTGCGTTACGCCATTTGCCACACGTTCTGTTTCTTGGGTGAGAATTTCACGGTCAAGGTTCAGAAATCCGGTTTCGATGATGGCTGTGATTGTGTTTGGGTCAATTTCAGAAAAGGCGTGATACTCGCGCATGTCGGCTGTGATACTGCCAGAGTGAAAAGTTAATTGTGTTGCGCGTTGATATCGATCTACAAGACAAGCCGTCAGACGCTGGGCGCGATTCACATCCCTTGTCTCCAGCGAGGACGCCACTTTGAATCCTGTGGCTTCGTCGTTGATATATTCGCACGAATCGTTGTGGATCGAAATAAGCGCGACTGCGCGGTACCCATTCAGGCGGGTATCAAACTCGTTGAGCAGGTCTACTTGAAAGCCTTGCGCTATCAGGCTTTTTTTGACAAGTTCGGCAATTTCAAGGTTTACATCTGCTTCTTTTAGATCAACCTCACCGTTCTCGTCCAAACAAACTGCGCCTGAGTCGTTGCCGTTATGCCCTGCGACGATGCCAATGTGCAACTGAGGTTGCGATGTGCTGGCAATTGCATTTGGAACCGCTTGCGGTGTGAGAATCAAACGCAACTGTTCCTGCAAATTGCTTGCAAACAGGCTGTTGGGCGTCCACGCTGTGAAAAGGGTTGCCAGTAAAATGGCAACGCCCAGCGTGGGGATAAAGGCATTTACGATGCGCCGTTTGGGCGCAGGTTTGGGTTCTGGCGTTGAATTGGTGGATTCCATTATTTATAAATTTCTGTGTCGCTGGCTTTGGATAAAATGCCAGGGCGTGGAAAATATGGGTCGGGCCGGATCAAGGCTGGGGCGGGCGGGGTGCGAAATTCCAATTATGTCAATTTCTCCAGGAGCGCATCCAACTCTTCGCCGGAATAATAATAGATGGTAACCGTGCCGCCTTTTTTGCCATGTTTCAATGCGACTTTGGTGCCGAGGCTGTTTTGCAGGCGTTTTTCAACATCGTTCACATCTGCGTTTTTGGTGGGTTTCTTGGCTGTGATCGGTTTCTGTCCGGCAAGTTTTCGGACGTATTCTTCAGTTTGGCGCACGTTGAAAGAGAGGTTGATAACCGTTTGCAAAGCGGAGGCTTGCGCTTTTTGCGTGGATAATGCCAGCAGGACGCGCGCATGACCTTCGGTAATTAGCCCGTCCACCAATGCCTGTTTGACCACATCTGCAAGTCCGAGCAGGCGCAGTGTGTTTGTGACCGTTACGCGATTTTTGCCAACACGCTTTGCAACCATTTCATGCGAAAGCCCAAATTCTTCGACAAGTTGACGGTAGGCTTCGGCTTCTTCCATTGAGTTCAAGTCGGCGCGCTGTACGTTTTCGATCAACGCCACTTCGAGCATTTGCTGGTTGTTCGCTTCGCGCGTGATGACCGGAACGGTCTGCAAGCCCGCTCTTTGCGAAGCCTGCCAGCGACGCTCGCCAGCGATGAGGGTAAATGTTCCATCGGGCTTGGGCGTGACAATTAACGGTTGGATCACTCCATGTTCGCGAATGGATGCAGCCAGTTCTGCCAAATCTTCTTCCTTGAAGTGAATACGCGGCTGGCGCGGGTTGGGCTGGATCGCATCCACAGCCACCTGTTGTACACCGCCGACATGCGCGCCTGTAGAAACCACAGGCGAATTTTTCCCGCTTGCGCCGCCAGTGGGAATAAGTGATTCCAATCCTTTACCAAGTCCAGTTCGTTGAGCCATACTTGCTCCTTATACATTTCTTTACCACAGAGGTCACAAAGGTCACAGAGAAAAATCTTTTTAAAACTCTGTGTACTTGGTGATCTCTGTGGTTGATGCTCTAAGCCCCGTCACTCACCAACAACTCTCGCGCCAAAGCCTCATACGCCACCGCCCCAACGGATGTGGGGGCGTACGCAGAGATCGGTAAACCATACGAGGGCGCTTCGGCAAGGCGGATACTGCGCGGGATAACACTCTTGAATACCTGCTCTGGAAAATGTTTGTTCACTTCGGCAACCACGTCATTGGCAAGGTTGGTGCGGCTGTCGAACATGGTCAAGACCACGCCGCGCACATTCAACTCAGGGAAAAGCAGGAAACGCACGCGCTCGATGGTTTGCGTCAGTTGCCCCAATCCTTCCAGCGCGAGGAATTCGCATTGCACAGGCACAATCACGCCGTTCATTGCAGCCATCAATCCATTGACGGTCAAAAGCCCCAGCGAAGGCGGGCAGTCGATCAGCACATAATCATATTTACTTGCAAGCGGTTCAATTGCCTTTCGCAAACGCACTTCACGCGCAAGTTCATCCACCAGTTCAACTTCGGCGCCCGCCAGCGAAGGCGAAGAGGGAAGCAATGATAATTTAAGGCGTTCATTCAACAAAACGTAAGACGCAACATTGGGGTCGCCCAACAAGGCTTCATAAGTGCCGCCCTGCACACCCAGTTTATCCACACCCAGGCAGGATGTGGCATTGGCTTGTGGATCCAAATCCACGACCAGCACGCGCTGACCCAATTGCGCCAGATATGCCCCAAGGTTAATAGTGGTCGTGGTTTTTCCCACGCCGCCTTTTTGGTTGACCAGCGTATAAATCTTCGTCAAAGTAAAACCTCCATCAAACATTCTTCAATTTCCTGTGAAGTCGGAATTCCATTCAAACCGATGCGCGTCACAGAGCGCGCCGCAAGTTGTGTAGCAAAACGCGCCGCTTCCCACGGGTCGCGCGTATGATACAGCCGCGTAAAAAACGCCGCCGCAAAAATATCGCCCGCGCCAGTCCCATCCACCTCAACCATCACAGGCGGACGAAAACGGCGGCGGTCGCCATTCCAATGCAAGACCGCGCCCGCCTCCCCTTCTGTCAAACACAGGAGGCGCGTCTTGTGCGCCATCTCTTCGACAAGTTCGAGATTACGGTTGATGTCTTCGATACTTAACACAACGGCTCCAGCGTGACGAAGGGCTTGGTCGCTGTTTTCCCAAGCAGTGGATGACACCTGACCATTCTCGTTCCACGCGCGCATCCAACCTTGCGGAGTGATTCCCAGTAATGAGCCTGACACCTTTTCAGCCAGAGACGAATCCACTTCATTCGCAATTGGCGCAAGGTGAATGATTGGGGCGCTGCGCCAAACTTGCGGAATGTGTTCGAACAAAATCGGCGCGGCTTGATGATGCAAGGTCTGCCTGCGCCCGCTGGGCGTATTTATATTTTCGAAAGTCGTGCTATGTTCGGCTGGGATGTTGACCATCGGAATCCCATCCAAAGCCCCCAGCGGCGCATCCGCGCCCGATGATGTGACGATGCCCACGCGCAACCCCAACGCCCGAGCCGTCAACGCAGAATAGGAAACTGTGCCACCCAACAACACACCCGCCGGCATTATGTCGGCGGCGATGTGACCAACGACAAGATAATCCACGGGCTGAAGAGGGGTAATTTCAAACATGAATGAATTATACCGTAGGGGTGAAAGGATAAACGCTTCGCGTGAAGGATGAGGGATGAAAGAAAAAGACCGCCTTTCGGCGATCTTTCGTTTGTTTTATTCTCGCGGCAGAATAACCACTTTACGATGCGGTTCTTCGCCGGTGCTTTCAGTGGTGACTGCGGGATGTCCGCGCAGTTCGATGTGAATTGTGCGGCGCTCGCTGGCGGTCATGGGTTCAAGCGTGGCTTTGCGCCCGGTCTTGATGACTTGATCCACCATACGCATGGCAAGTTGGCGAACCTGTTTATCGCGGCGGTCACGATAGCCTTCCACATCCACTATCAATTGCACCCACTGTTGGGTTTGCTTGCCGACCATCAACGAGGCGATATGTTGAAAGGCGGTCAATGTTTCAGCGTGACGCCCAATGAGCGCGCTCAGGTTGTCGCCGCGAATATCCACTTGAATGGTGCGGCGGTCGTCTGTGCTCGATTCGTCATAATGAGCCGAGACTTGCGCCTTCATGCCAAGATGATGGATCAACTTGGAGACAATTGATTCGGTCGTATCCAACACTGGGTCGGCGCCGTCTTGACTGCCAACTTTTTTGACGACGGCGGGCGGCGTTGATTCTGCTGGCGCGGGTTTCTTTTCGGCGCGGCGCGGCTTTGGCTCGGGTTTGGCTTCGGCGGTAGTGGCAGGCGCTGGTTTGGTTTCCTTCGCTTTGGGCGTGGATTCTGCCCGTTTGGCTGGGGCAGGCTTGGGCTTGGGTGGCGCGACGGGAACCACAACTTCCCCGGGCGGTGGGTTAACGGTCAAGCGCACGCGCACCTGACGCCCGCCGAGTCCAAACAATCCTTTACTGCCTGAATCCAATACTTCAACCGAAACGGCATCAGCCGTCAGCCCCAGTTGAGATAAACCCTGTAAGAGGGCTTCTTCAACGGTCGGGGCGATGATCTCAAGCGTAGTTCTGTCGCTCATGGTGCCTCCCTATTTTTTCTTGGCTGTTTGTTTGTTACCGCCGGGCAGCAGGTTGCTCCAATTGGCGCGTCCTGTTGCGGCGTATTGAACGATGCCCAAAATATTGCTTACTATAAAATATACCGCGATGCCTGAGGCAAAGTTCAACGCAAACCAGCCAAGCAGGAGCGGCATATAAATACTCATCATGCTGGACATTTGAGCGCTTTGGTCGTTTGGATTGGTTGACGTGGGCATGGTCAACTTGGATTGGACGTATGTGGTCAATGCCACAATTACCGCAAGAAGCGGAAAACCATTGGGCAAGAAAGAAGTGTGAATTAGGTTTTGCAGTATGCCTTCCGGACGTCCTAAATCCATCCACAAAAATGTACTGTTGAGCGGGATGATGCCTTCCACATTCTGGAAGGGATATATCGCACGCGCAAGTTTAAGCATGTCAAACGGCGTGACAGAAAGCGCGTGTGTGATGCTTTGATATAAACCGATAATGATGGGGAATTGAATCAGTGTCGGCAGGCAGGACGCAAAAGGATTGATGCCGCGTTCCTTATAGATACGCATTTGTTCCTGCGCGATCTTTTCCTTATCCTTCGCATATTTCTTTTGAATATCCTGCCATTCCTTATCGTTCTGTAATTCCTGCATGGCTTGAGCGCCTTTTACTTGTGAGGCATTCAAGGGCCAGGTAATTACTTTGATAAGGATGGTAAATAGAATGATCGCCAAACCAAACATGTGTGGACCGTGCCCAAGCACGTCATAGATCCACACTAAAATATTGGTCATGGGGTTGATAATAATGGTATCCCACATGGGTCAGTTTCCTTATTTCTCTGGTGTGAACGTCCAGGCTTGCTTGCCTTGCACGTCATAAGCGGCAAGGACAAATTCAGCTTGATACGGCGCAACGAGAATCATATCACCCGCAATAATGGGTGTGGTGTATATTTTGGCGCCGACTGTTTTTTCCCAGACGGTCTTCCCTTCACGATCCAAGGCGACAAGAGTTCCAGCTTCTGTCGCAACGTATATTTGGTCACCCACAATAACCAGACTAGCCACGATGGGTCCATCCGGCTGTACTGCATCCCAATTTTGGTTGCCGGTGGCAATATCTAGTGAATAAATTTTTCCATCCAAGTCTGCATAGTAAAGTGTTTCATTGTCAACGACAGGTGAGCCCCAGATCCAATTTCCAGCAGAGGCTGCAACTTCGTGTCTGCCATTGGGCTGGATAAATTCCACTGTGGAAGCAAATGAACCAACATAAACGCCATTGCTGCCAACTGCGGGACTGCTGGGAACCGCGCCACCCAGGTCAATGGGATCGGCAACAGCGCCACTGGCAATATCAATGATATGAAATTTATGGTCAAGGGATGTAACATAAAGCAAAGTGCCATCAGTGGATGGCGCCGCCCAGAGTGCGCCGCCCAACTCAATTGGGTCGGCGGCTTCTTTTCCATTCATATCAAGGATATATAGAAAGCCATCTGTATTGGGGGCATAGATCATGTCATTCAACACAAGTGGCGAAGCCAGCCATGCGCCTTTACCTTTGGAGAAAGCCTCAGCCCATTTCTCTTTGCCTGTTGCCGGATCAAGACTGACAAAGGAATGCTTTGTACCCGCACTGCCAATTAAAAGTTGACCATCATCAGTGAGTACGGGATTTGCGTAAAATAATAACTTGCTGTCGGCTTCTGCAGGGTAACGCCAGACTTCCTTTCCAGTGTTCAGATCCACAGCATACACGAGAGCGCCGCTGGAAATATATGCGCGTTCTGCATCTGCGGCTAGCCCATGCCAATTGTTGGCGGCAGGCGCCCCAGAGCACGCACTTAAAACGAATGCGCCAAGCGCAGTCAACAAAATCAAAATCAATCGTTTTGTGTTCAAGTTGGTTACTTCTCCTCATTGTCCATGACAGCCAATAAACTGCCATGAGAAAAATTGCTAGGGAACGGGGTCGTATCCGCCAGGGTTGAACGGATTACAACGCAATACGCGCCAGGCTGCCATCAACGAACCTTTTAGCGCGCCATATTTATAAACGGCTTGATAACCGTAATGAGAGCAGGATGGGTAGAAACGACAGGTATTTGCGGGCAAGCCTGGTGAGATCACCATTTGATATAAACGAATCAAAGCCAGCACAACAATGCGCGGCCAATTAACCAGTGTACGCGGCATGTCACGCAAGCGCGGTTCGCTGGAATATTCATGTGAATGGATTTCTTCTTCAGGATTCATCCGCAGGGACGATTTGGGCGCGGCGGAAAAGATTATCCAACGCGGCACGGGTATCTTTCAAGGTGGCGGTTACAAGTGGTGGACGGGCAATCAAGATCAGATCCCAGCCAGAAGTGAAAGATGTCAGGTATGGTCGCAGCGCCTCGCGTAAAATACGCTTGGCTCGGTTACGATGAACTGCAGTGCCTGTTGTCTTGCCAGCGATAACACCCACACGCACATGCGTGGATGTTTCACAGGCTTGCACAACTAACACAACAAGCGGGTGGGCATAGGACTTACCAATGCGCCGCACCCGCTTGAAATCTTCAGATCGGGTCAGGCGAAATTTGCTCTGCACCCGCGCCTCAATCTAAATCTCTGCACGTTACAATACGCAGAGACCTACCAACGAACCTTCTTCACATGTTCATTGGATCTAACTGTTAATTTATAGCGACCGCGCAAACGACGGCGCTTGAGCACGTTACGACCATCGGCCGTGGACATGCGTTGTCTAAAACCGTGTACACGCACGCGGCGGCGGATCTTGGGTTGGTATGTTCTCTTAACCATTCGAAATACTTCCTTATTATGTAAAGATGATTGCAAACCCCATAGGAGTGGGTTGGCTGTCAGTTAGTGGCGCAAAATTATACCTCAATGGTTCCAAATCGGCAATTTGGATTTTCACGCTCCAGAAAAGGTCAAACAAAATATTTATCCCAAATCCTTTGTTTGGCAGAAGATTCAATAAACGAAGATTCAAACGCAAACCGATTGCAGGCGGCAATCTCATCCATACTCATCCCCAGAATTTCATGAGCAATACGATATTCATTATTTACATTCGTCTCCAAAACTTCGGGGTCGTCGGAGTTTACGGTTACACGCAAGCCAAGATCAAACAATTTCTTGAGTGGGTGAGACTCAATGGTTGGCACTGAATTGGTCAGGTAGTTGCTCCAGGGATTAACCTCCAGTGTGATATTGCGTTCCCTGATTAATTCAACCACCCTCATGTCTTCAATGCTATGAATACCGTGACCAATACGGTCTGGTTGAAAAGCATGGATGGTATCCCAGACAGCCGAGGCGGGTGTATCTTCGCCTGAGTGGATGGTCACCTTCAAGCCCGCTTCCTTTGCCTTCAAGATCGGTTTTACAAAATCATTCATCGGGTAAAGCAGTTCCCCGTCGGCCAGATCAACGGCTTGAATGTGCTGACGATTGCGAATTGCCCAATCCACTGTTTTAACGCATGACTCCGCGCCCATGCCACGCG
>JFJP01027208.1_pt1 | contig 16943 bp, 10 predicted proteins | sample 431651 | NCBI WGS metagenome assembly JFJP01 (sample SAMN02602958, study PRJNA72255) | Microbial mat metagenome, whole genome shotgun sequencing project. | biome: fresh water; feature: sink hole; material: water; isolation source: purple microbial (photo- and chemosynthetic) mats found in... | reverse complement strand
CTCCCCCCCCAGAACCCCCAGAACCCTCTGCCCTCTTCCGAAGATATCTTCCGTCTCGAACTAGAGGAATCTGATCCAATAAACCCAAAATTGCTTATAAAAAAGAAAGAAGCCTTAAGTCTTCATCACAAATACGGTCTCGATCACGATCCCGAAGATGATCTGATCAATAGACCTTCAACCCGAGACCCCTGGAACCAGGACTTCGAGGAATCAAAGAACTTTTTCTCATTTATCGGAGAAAAAGTTCAAGAAAACACTAAATTCAAAAACGAATACCCTTTAAAGAAAACTCTCCAAACACAAGCAAAACCTGGGAAAAAGCCTAAATTACCTCCTTTTGTCTATGGTTCTGAGCCTATTGAATATGGGAATGTTCATTTAGAGGTAAAAGGAGCTCAGTTATTGGTAAATGGGCGGATTTATGTGGGAGAATGGCTTGGGAATCAAATGCATGGTAAAGGAGTTCTTACAGAGATCGATGGTAGTAAATATGAAGGTTTTTTCTTTGAGAATAAACGTATGGGAAGAGGACGATATACTAGCTATGAAGGCGAGATTTATGAAGGTGATTGGAAGGAAGACCAGAGAGAAGGTCATGGGACTTTATATCTCTTAGATAATGCTACGTATTCAGGGGATTGGAAGAGAGGCGTGAAACATGGCTATGGTGAAGAAACGATGAGTGTTTTGGATCGATATGAAGGTTTTTACGAGAATAACTATAAACAAGGAAAAGGCACCTATTACTGGTCAAATGGCGATACTTATGAAGGAGACTTCAAACGTGATAAAAAGGAAGGGAAAGGGGTTTGGAAGTTTAAAAGCACGAGACGCATATACGAAGGAGATTTTCTCGACGATAAAATGGACGGTTTTGGACGTTTTATCTGGCCGGAAGATGAGGAGAATCTGAAGAAATTAACTATTTATGAAGGAGGTTATAAAGAGAATAGGAAACATGGGAAAGGGAAAATCGTGTGGGCTGAAGGAAGGACTTATGATGGGGAATGGTTCAATGGGAAACAACAGGGTTTCGGGGTGATGAGCTGGATTGATGGGAAAGTCTATGAGGGGGAATGGGAGGAAGGGAAACAGAGTGGAAAAGGGAAATTGATATGGACTGATGGAAGAGTTTATGAAGGTATGTGGCTTGATGGCAAGGAGAATGGGGATGGTTTTATGAAATACCCGGATGGAACAAAGGAAAGAAGAATGTTTGTGAACGGAGTTTTGAAGGTTTGAAGTGTTTTTTTAATGATTATTAAAGAAAAAAAGCGAAAATTTAAAGTATTATTAAATAAAGAACCCAATATTTTAGATTTTTAAGAGGCAATTTTTTTTTTCAAATCTGATAATTTCTTTTAATTTAAAAAAAAAATAATGTATTACGTGAAGAAAATTATGGGATTTGGCGATGAAAAAGGTGTTTCGTCAGCGGATTTCTCAGATTTTCAGACCTTTTCCGCAAAAGCTGATCTCTATCGTATCGTGAAAGAAGAAAAGACCTCTATGTAAAGCTTAATTCTATTTGATTTTTACCATTAATTCCTTTAAAAAAGTCTAAAGGATTGTCTAATCGGCTTTTTGCGAGCCTTAGGCTCGGAACCTACTCCATTTGACTATTGTATGAGTTTTACAGCAGAGCCAGGCTCTAAACAGCCATCTACACAATACAACTTCCCAATTCATTTGAAGATGAATCTCCGGAACTATTACCACCGAAAAAACTCAATAGAATTTATGGGTTTCCTCTGGGATTTAGACCAAGAGTATCGTATTTTTATTTTTTTTAAGTAATAAAGGAAAATTCCTATAGAAATCAAATCAATCTGGAATTTTCTAATGAAAAACACGGGTTAGTCGATGCCGTTATCTTCAAAGAACTCCTTTGTAAACTCCTTTATGAGACGAAATTCCAAATAACCTTCAAAAAAGCTGCAAAAGATGACGATTATCTCTCTTTTTGCCTTCCTATCCCCAGTCCCTTTGCCCTTGAAGACCCTACCGTTCCTGTTCAATACCCTTCTCTTGAAGAATTCAAATCAGATTCCAATAAAACAGACATTATTTCTAATAAAGAGATTTCTAATAAAGAGCCTTTAGACTTCATAAATCTCTCGAAGCTTCTGACCTCTTTATCGCAAGAGAAAGGAGTCCTTTTATGTAATGCTGGAGGGTTATATTCAATGGATGATAACGAGAACTACCAATTGATCAATCAATCTATTGTATTAGCTTTAAGAGAACTTGGCGATTTCAAATATCAATTAGAAATCTATTCCAGCTCAAAAGAACTACTTTATTCGAAAAACATCACAACAGAGCTTAATTATCATATCGACGTTGAGAATAACCTGTTTAAATGGGTGAATTTCGGTGAAAAGGGGCTAGAAATCATGGCGATACGCTTCGATGCATATAATGTGACGAAAACGCTGAAATTTCTGATGAATAAATGCGCATTTGAAGCTTCAAGAAAAGAATTTCTGCATGATGTGATAAAGAAAGAGGATCAAGAGTTCACCAATAAATATTTCTCACAAGAAAAAATGGATTTAGAACCAAAAGTCCAAGAAGAATTCCAAAAAGACCTTGAAATAAGCTTTGAGGATGGTGGTTTTGTGTCTTTTCGGATGAATCCTGAAGAAAAAAACCAGGATTTCACTGGTTTCTCACAAGCCAAATGCATAGATCGAAGCTTTTTAACTCATGGGGACATTATCAGCGTTTATAAAACTTCGAATGAAATTGAGCATTTAATGGATTTGCCGATAATCACAAATTTTGATAAAATGAAAATAACGCCAAAAAAGATACTTTTACATGAACAAGACACAAAAATGCTGATGTTAGACGAAAAAGATGAGAAAAAGGTGTTTTATGTCGATATTGAAAAAGGAAAAGTGATACAGGAGCTCCAGGCTGATGAGTTCAATAGAATCACTGATATCTCTTCTGAATCGAAACAAGCTGGTTTAACACATAATCCTGTGTTTATTGGCATCAATGACAGGAATATCTTCAAATTAGACCCCAGATTAAAGCCGAATGAAGCCTCTGTCGTTAAGAAAATATATAGCCAAACCAATCATTTCCAAGCCATTTCTACCAATATTTATGGCAATTTCGCAGTAGGAAGCCAATCTGGCGAGATTCGGCTTTATAAAGATGTAGGGCAAAATGCGAAGAATTTATATCCTGGCTTAGGGGACCCTATTTTATCGTTAGATTCCACAAAGGATGGTAGGTTCATTCTAGCCACTTGTCAACATTATCTCGTTTTATTGCCTGTTTGCTTCGAAAATAAGAACGGTTTTCAAACAACATTGAAAAATGTTGACAAAGCTACACCAAGGGTTTTAAAGCTTTTACCAAAGACTTTAGTGAAATATGGGCTAAAAGAAGTGAATTTTAGCATGAGCCGATTTGATGAAAGCGAGAAAATAAAGGAGAAATATATCGTGGCGGGCACTGATGAATTGATTGTCACTTGGACTTTAAAGAACGTTTTAGAGGGGAAAGTCATGAAATATGAGGTCAAGAAACTCGATGATAAGATCGTTTGCAATGAGTTTATGTTCAATAATGATGAGAAAGTCATGGTGATGATGCCCAAGGAACTCAGAGTGCATACCACTCATAAAATGGAGATCGAGAAGGAGGAGGTAAAAGAATAAAGAGTTTAAAAGAAATTAAGAAATTTAAGGGATTTGTTTGAAATTTGAGTTTTTTTTAATTTTTTTACATGAATTTTTAATCTTTTTGTTAATTTAAGATTTTTTCCTTAACAATTTATATATTTCCTCCGCTAAATCCTTCCTTTTTTCCCGTAAAACCCTTCTCAATCTCCATATAGTTCAAAAACTTGAAAAACTCCAAAAAAACCAAAAAAAATGAATATCTTTCGTTAATTTTTTGTTTACAAAATAAATAATAATTTAATAATTTTCACATTCGAACCTAATTTTCACTAAATAATGCCAATAAGTCATGTGGCTGTTAAATTCCTCAGTATCGAGGTGCGTTCCGGAGTAGCCTATTACACGATATCCGTCACTGATCTCCAAACGAAAGAAACCTGGATCTTCCAAAGCCGATACAGTCGTATGCGTATCGTCCACGATTGCTTACAGACTATCGCCCAAGAAGATGTGCCTATTTTCCCTCCAAAACGCTGTTGTTTCAATACAGAAACAGCTTTTGTCTCTCAACGGCAAAAAGCTTTAGAAAACTACTTCAATATCGTGTTAAAAAACAATGATTTAGCAGAATTAGCTCCTTTGAAACAGTTTCTTTATGGAGAAAAGTCCACAACGCCCAATAGAACGAAAAAAACGGTGACAATACATAAAGACGATAGTGAAGAAAGGGACTATAATAACATATATCTAGGTCCGAAGAAAAGCTTAGGATTAAAGAACGCAGTGGATAATTTTGCTTATAAATTCATCGATTTGGCTTTAAATCTCACGCCTCCGGAAGAAGATGATGTAAAAAGGAAAAAAAGCGCTGTTTTGGGACATAAATGGCCGAAATTAACCAGTAAAATGATGATTGAAAACAGATTACCCAAGGGAAATGAACAAAATTTGATTTATATAAAGAAAGAGACCTTTATTAGGAAAAATGAAGAGTTTTATCATTGCATGGAAGGAATCATGAAAAAAATGAGGATGAAGCACATCGAATTAAAGGACTATTTCGAGCCGGAGACATTGGTGCATTTGATCGTTATCGAGAAGATCGAGTGAGGGGAATTGTGATATAATTGTTACAATAAATAAAAGTTTTGTATAGTTTAAAAATAAATCTTTTTAAAAAAAAAAACCTATTTTTTTAAGCTGAAATAATAAAAATTAATACTATTTTATCACAAAATCCTTTACAATGAGACATATACCAATTTTTGAAAGTCCCGATCAGAAAAAATTCCAAGAAACTGGCTATTCCTTAGAATCGCATTACATAACCCCGCTCAAACCCCAATTGCATTCAAATATCTACACAAACTCCACAACCATAAAACCTCCAATAAACTCACGATTTAACCCAATAGAGCACCTTTCTAAACAGATTTTTAAACCCCCTCCTAGCTATAATTTAGGAGATTCTGATCAATTAAGTCCTTTTAACTTCCTGCAAACCTATGAGAAAAATGAAAAAACCTATGAAAAAAACAACGAAAAATATAAAAAATACGAAAAAAACGAAAAAAATGGAAAAAATGGAAACAATGAAAAATCTGAAAACAATGAAAAAAAGCCAATTTTCGCAACAAATCAAGTAAATACTTCAAGTGAACTAAATTTAATTCAAATAAATAGTCTTCATTTCAATATCCTCTAAATAAAGAGTCTCATACAACAAAATACAGCAAAAAGATGTCATCTATCTCAAACTCGAAGCTTGATTCAATTTTCATGATAAACTGTCCCGATTGTCATCGATTCCTGAACCTTTTGGACCACAAATCCAGTAAAAATCTCGCATTAGAAGACTATTTAAAGGAATTAATGAAAAATCTGAAAAAAAGTGAAACAAATGAGTCTTTTATCAGTAATAATATGGGTATGAGTTATGAATTTGAGGGTAAAGACCCTCATATCGAGCAGAAATATGGGAAATATTTGCTGAAAAACTTGAATAATAACTCAATTATCGACTCACCGATCGCTTCTCGTAATATCCTTTCCTTTAATAAGAAGATGTCCGTTACAATAAATTCATTTGATTTATCAGAAAAAAAACGACAAGATGAGAGTTTTTTGAGTATCAATCGGAAAAAAGAAGAAAAAATCAAGGAATTAGAACATCAGTTAAATGAATTGAAAGGGAATGGAAGAGGGATTGAGGGATTGAATGAGACAATAGAAGAGATGAATGAGCTTGTTAGGAAGAAGAATGGAGAGATTAAAAGATTGAATGAGTTTAATAAGAGCTTGATGGAGAAATTGAATGAATTAATGAGGGTTAAATTGCTGTAAAACGTCGTGTTTTTTTCGAGTTGTAATAATTTTTATGGATTTTTTTCATTAAACTTTCAAAATATTAAATTTCAAATTGATTTTTCAAAAGAAATCTCATCTTTTTTAATTTTAATGATTCTTTATTAAAAAAAAAACGAAATTTTTTATCACTATTACTATCATTGAAAAAAACATGATTTTTATTCATTAAAAACAGAAAAATAAAGCTTATTTATCACAAATTCTCCCTTAATTCCTCTTTCCTTCACTTTTTTTTAAACCTATTATTATAATCCATCGTATCAATGAAATCCGTCTGAACAATATAACCCCTGGACTTCACTCCTTCACTTTTCTTCACCATTATAGGTGTTTTTGACCTTCCACCCTCATTTTTCTTCACAAAACCCCCAATTTTTCCTTTAATTTTCTCTTGAATTTGAACTTTTTCGCGAAATTTCTGAATAATTGGTGATTTATCATTAGTATTATGATTAACGGTAAGTGCAGAATTTCCGATAATTTGCTGAATACTCTGATTCAAAATACTTGTTTCTGAATCACCGTTTTTATCACCAAAAGTCGAATCCTCGCGATTTTGTTGATAAAAGTTCATAAATCCTGACATATTAACACTGGAATTTCGATGGGATTTCATCACGTTTTTCTCCTCTGATAGCTTATTTTTCGCTTTCAAGAGTTTATTGATCAAAAACTTGATTTCTTTCTTTAAATTAAGCTCGTTTTCTGATTTTTCTTCTTCTGTTAGAACTAATTGCATTTGGGCTTGCTTTAATTGAGTCACAATACTCTCGAAATGCATCTCAAGACCCTCTTTCTCATCATTTAACATATAGTTTTTATCTTCAGTGTGCTTTAATTTATCCTCAACTTCTCGCAATTTCTCGAATATCAGCTTTTTCTCGTAATTCAGGTTCTCGAGAACATTGAGGATTTTCGGGTCGTTTAAGTGGGAAATTCCTGAAGGAAAACCGCTATTATTGGTGTTATTCATGATATTATTGGCATTATTGGTGTCATTCATGTTGTTATTGGTATTATTCAACATATTCTTCATATTATGCGAAATATTCGTTTTGTTCATATTATTGAAATTGTTATTAGGATTATTGTTCATAACATTCATATTATTGTTCATATTATTGATGTTTTTATGAATATTATTGATATTGTTCATATTTTTATGAATATTATTGATATTATTGAAATTATTAATATTATTGTTCAATTGTTGCGAAGATTGATAATGGAAGCTTTTCGTCCTTTTTTGATCATTATAACTTGAATAATTAGAAGATTGAGGGTATATAGGCAGGTTCTGATGAGAACTGTGATGGTTTATTGAGGGATTATGAGCGAAATTAAGGCTTCTTTGACTCTTGCAAGAGGTTAGATGATCCAGGAATTCCAAAGGAGGGTAAGTGTTCTTACAGATCTCGCAGAGCAAAGCCGTGGCGATATTGTTCAAATTTTCATCATTTTCTTCGTTATTTTGCTGATAATTCATCAATTCATTGTAATTCTGATTCAATAATTCATTATTTCGATAGTTTTTATCATATAATTCATTGTTTTTTTGATAGTTTTTATCGTAAAATTCATTGTTTTGCTGATAATTTTTATCATATAATTCATTGTTTTGCTGATAGTTTTTATCATAAAATTCATTGTTTTTATCATTAAATCCATTGTTTTTCGGATAATTCAGGCTTATCATAGCTGTATATGGAGAATTTTCTGATAATCTTTTTCTTTCAATAAATAGCTTTTTTGGCTTTTTATAACTTGTATTCTCCAGTATCTGTGCATTCCGATCAGATTTCAAGCCTATTTCAGAGATCGGAATCGGCATATTTTCGTTATTTCTTGAGGTTTTTACTGTAGAAATATGAGATTTTTCAGCTTTTTCTATTGGTTTTTGAAATCTCGAAGAGCTTTTGTTCTGTATAGGTGTTTTTCGTAATTCTTCATTAAAATATGAAGGTTTTTTTGATGATTTTTTGCAGAGATTTCTGATGAGTTTATCGTTAAAGAGCTTTAGCTCGATTTTCTCGAAATCTTCTGAGCTTATCGAATTCGATTTTTGCGATTTTTTCTGCGATTTATTCATTGGATTTTCTTTTAAAATGGCTGAATTTTCTTGAGAAGTTTCCTTTATGTTTTTAATGAGAAAATTAGTGAGGAATTTATTAAAATTGAATGTATTTATAAAGGAAATTCAGTTGATTTTATGAAGAAATTCAAAATGAATTCTTCCTCATTGAATTATTTCGAAGAAAATTCAGTAATTTTAAAGGAAATTCAGTAATTTTAACGACATTTATTTACTGAATTTAAAAGAAAATTCAATGGAAATTTTCAATGAATTTCAAAGAAAATTCTATGATTTTTAATGAATTTCAAAGAAAATTCAGTAATTTTAACAACATTTATTTACTGAATTGAAAGAAATTTCAGTAATAATTATCAAGTAAAATCAATAATAACCTCTTGTTCTTCTTCATAAGGAATTTCCCCATTTCCTTCACATCTCAGTTGCGGAGTGCAATTTGTTTCATTGCTATGTATCACGAAATTATGCTGATATTCCTTCAATAAACCCTTTACCGATTCCAGTTCATTCTCAGCCTTTTTTTTCTCGTCTTTTAGCCTTAAAAAACCAGAGTTTTCTTCACGATTTCTCGATATTTCAAGCTCTAAAGCGTGAATTCGTGATAAAAGCTCGTCTTTGCATTTTTTAAACAGCTTTGATTCTTCGGAATGGGAATGGGAAAGAAGGTTAAGGGTTTCGATCAGCTTCTGGTTCTCCTTTGAAAGGTTCTCGATGTCCATACCATCAGAAGTATCGAGGAATTGCTTTACGGAAGCCTGGGCTTTTTCGAGACGTGCTTCTAAATTGGTTTTTTCCTAAGATTATTGAAAAATTGAATTTTTTTCGATAAAAAATTGAAAATTTGACAAATTTTCGTATTTTTTGAAAAAAATTGAATTTTTCTCATTTTTTGCATTTTTCGGCATATGATAAATTAAAAACTCATATATATTACTTGTTCATAGATGTTTTTCATCTCATTGAAATGTTCTTGTGCCTTTTCCTGCATCTCTAACATCTCTTTCTCATGCATCTCTTTGATCTTATCAATGGCCTCATTGTTTTTATTTCTTTTCATCTGATTATCCCAGGTGAAAGTATCAAAGGATTTCCTCTGATCCATTTGAATTTGTTTGATAATTCCTTCTAATTTCGTCTTTTCGGCTTCGATTTCTCGTATTTTATTAGAAAAATTCAGTTTTTCTTCAGAATTCTTCAAATCCTCGTCTTTTTTTCTGAGTGTTTCCTGATGATTCGCCTCTTGTAATTTCTTTATCTAAATATGGTAAAAATCAAAGGAAAAGCCATAATTAAATAAGAAAACCTCCGATTCCAAAACCTTGACTAATTCATTGTTTTTCATCTTATTTTCAATAAAGTCCTTTGAATTTTTCTCAAGAGTCTGCTGGATTTCTTTTAAGCCATTATTCTTTTAAAATAACGGGTTTTTCTTTAATTTTTGAGAAAAATTACTGAGAATTTCTTCGGATCTTGTGATAATTCACTGAGCGCGGAAGTCAAATTATCGTTCATTTTACGAAGATTTTCTTCACGTTCTTTAGCCTCTTTTATCTGAATGTCCAAAAGCTCGATCTTTTGCTCTTTCAAAGCACTATCCTTTTTAAAGCAATTTTCCTTTTGCTTGAACTGAGAAAAATTATGATGAAAATTTAAAAAAATATCAACAAAAAATTAAGAAAATAGAGGAAATTCAAAAGAAAAAAAACTTCGAGCTTAAGTTTCTGAAGATCTTCTTCGGTGATAGGCTTGAGAGGGGGGTCTGGAAGAAGTAGGTCTTTTGTAAAGGCCTGAAAAGAAATGCTTTTGATCTGTGGATCTGTCATTGCTTTTTAATTGATTAAAAATAGTTATTAACGTTGAATAATTTAAAAGTTTTTTGCTTTTTTTTAAATTTTTATGTATAATTTCCAATAAAACAAAAAAAATCCAATTTTTTCTCTTTAAAAAAACACGATTTTTTTTCTTTGAAAAAATAGAAAAAAGAGAGAAAAAAAGAGATTTTTTTCAAAGAAACCTTAAAAAAAACTAAATAAAAGCCTTTAATTTGTTTAAAAAAATCAGATTTTCTACTTTTTAAGCCATAATAAGTAAAAAAATCGTTGTTTTATGGCTTTTTTGATCGATTGATAAATATTCAATCATAAATAAAGAAGGAAATAAAGAATTTCTCTCAAAAAAACCGATTATTTTTTTTTCTCAGAAAAACCATCAATTTTAAATCTTCATAAACATCAATTTTTCCTCAAAAAAACAATCATTTTCCTTCAAAAAACCCGATTTTTTTCTCAATCATTAAAAAAAAAAACGGAATTTTCTTCATAAAAACTCAATTTTATTTTGAAAAAAACTAATTAAAAAACCCTTTTTTTTTCTTTATAATTTTTTTTTTGAAAAACCCTTTAATTTTTAAATTCAAATTTAAAACCAGCCTTAATCAACTCAAATGTCTTCCAAATTGCTTGAAATCGATCTGGAAAAGCTTGCAAACAGTTCTCAGCTCTCCCCTATTGAAGAACAAGCCTTTTCTTCCTTATCACTCTCAGAAACTCTTCAAAGTGACCATTGGAAATATCGCAAAAAAGCCTTAGAAATCCTCAGAATTTCCCCTTTGCAAATACCATTTGAAATTTCTTGTTTTATCGAAGAAAATCTCGATATTTTTATCAGCGATTTAAACCCAGGCTCTTTTTACGAATTTCTCCTATTTTTGCATGAAAAAACCCCCGATTTTGTTAAGAAATCGCTGTTTTTGGAGAAAATACTGGAGAGATATCCCTTTCTTTCTTCAGTTTTCCAAGCGAAAATCGGGGAAATTCTGCATAAAAACCTTGAAAAAAGTGATTTTTATGAAGAAATTCTCAAGAAATTTGACTCAAAAAACCCGAGGATTTTAAGCCAAATTTCTCAACTTCTTTTGAGTTTTTTCTTTGAAAAATCATTAGAAATTTCGCGGATTCCTGATGAAATTTTTAGAGAAATTTTCACAAAAAGCCTGAATTTACTCGAAAGTCTTTCAAAAGAAGTGAGAAACTTGGCTTTAGACATTATAAAGTCTTTATTTCCCTATATAAAAGAGGATTTTAGTGAGCTTTTGAGCTATTTCAAGGCTTTAAGGCCTATACACATGAAAAAACTGAAAGAAATTGCTGATAATTGTGAGAAAAACCACGATATTTCCCTTTTAAAAACGATGAAATTCCCAGAAAATCACGATATTTCCCTTAGGAAATCCACTAGTTTTTGTGAAGAAAAGGCTGATTTATCAACGTTTTTCCCCGAAAAGTTCTTTAAAATTCCTTATAATTTCGAGCCTGATTATAAAAGAAAAGCTGTAATTGAGGCATGTAATTTACTGCAAAACAAAAACCCCAATATTTCCTTTGATTTTTCAAAGGATTATTCACAAATTTTCAATATTTTAAGCCAAATTCTCGACGATAAAAATCTCGTTGTTTTTACTGAAGGAATCAAGCTTTTTCAGCAATTAATCAGTCTTTTTAAAAGGAATTTCCCTATAATTCGTATGAAAAACTGCATAAGAATACTCATAGAAAAGGGATTTTCATCGAAAAAAAGTAAAAATATCAGCTTTTTTCTCACAATTCTTCAGGAAATCCTCGATAATTCCTCAATGAGTTTCGGAGAAATTATTGATGTTTTATTTGTGAATTTAGAGAATAATGCAAAAAATTCAGCGAAAATCCTTTGTTTGGATTGTATGGATAATTTACTTGAAAAAGGCTTGGCGAAAAAGGGATTTTGCGAGAATTTACTAAAGAAAGTAGAGATTTTTGCAGGAAAAGCTGAGAATAATACGAAAATCAAGAAGAAAATCAAAGAATTTGTCAATAATGTGAAGAAAAACATCATTGAGAAAAACATCATTGAGAAAAACATCATTGAGAAAAACATCATTGAGAAAATCGGAGATTTTTCCAATGAAAACGAGTGTTTTGACCTTGAAAGAGAGCTTGAAAACGACTCGATTTATTCAGAAAAAGCCGTTTTTCTTCACAAAATCACTGAATTTCTTCACAAAGCTAAAGGAAAATCCTCTTTACACGATTTCCTCCGTTTTCTTGTGCGGAACCTAAAGAAAAAGCTGCTTTTCGAAAGGCTTTACGAGCCTTATTTAGAGTTCCTTCTTTATTTCAACATAAATTTCGATATAAAAGCCGAATTTACTTTAATTTTCTCAAAAGAGCTCAAAAGCCTTATCATAAATTGTCCAAAAACCCTTGAAAAAATCGACGATTTTCAGCGTTTTCTTTCATTTTTCCTCGAAAATACGATAAATTTACCGATTATCCTGGATTTAACGATAAAACTGCTTGAAAAACTCAGTTCTGACCTCAAATACCTTTATTCTATTGAAAAAAGCCAGATTTTTCTCCGAATCCTCGTCTTTTCCTTAGTAGAAGCCTTAAAAAGATCAAATGATTTCCCAGATAAAAGCATTTTTAAGGGTTTTTTGGCTAGAATTTCCAATGTGAAGCTTCCAGGACTGATAAATCTTCATAGACCTTTATCGCAGTTTTTATCACAATTTTCGCAATTTAATGAAGAAACTGAGGATTTTTATCATGAAAATGGGAGTTTTCTTGATAAAAAGGAAGAATTAGAGGGTTTTAGTGAGGTTGAAAGCGTGAAAGAAGGAGTTTATAAGGATTTTGACAGTGTGGAGCTCATGAAACCTGATCAATGGGCTTTAAAATCCAAAGAATTATCGAGGCTTTTGCATGAAAAAGAGATGAATGATGATAAAAACAAAGAAAATTCGAAGATTTCTTCAAATTTAATCAAGGAAAATCCCGGTTTTTTTATCAAGGAAAACTCGAATTTTATCAATGAAAAATCGAATTTTATCAATGAAAAATCAAAATTTATTATTGAAAATTTGAATTTTCTCAAGGAAAAATCAAAGGAAAATCCAATTTTAAAGGAAAATCCAACTTTTACAAAAGAAAATGCGAATTTTCTAAAAGAAACTTCTTTTATAAAGGAAAATCCAAAGGAAACCCCAATTATAAAGGAAAATCGTAATTTCCTTTATAATTCTTCATTTCTTCAATCCCAATGCCTTCCAGACTTACAAAGCCCTAAAACCCCTTATGAAGAAATCCTTGATGAGCTTCACAAGCTCCTTCACCCGGTTTCTAAACATTGGAAGCGAGGAATAGGCAGAGGAGTCTCAATTCCTGATGAAGATACACAAATACTGATAAAAAAAGCATTTTTTGGCTTTGAAGAGGTTTATAAAGACCGTTTTTTCCCATTAATTCTTGAAATTAAAGAGCTTTTTCCAAGTTTTTCGAAAGAAATTATTGAAGGTTTTTTCGAGAATATAGTGAAAAAAGCCGAATTTAAAGACTCAAAAGAATATTATGAAGGATTTCTAGCCATTTTTCTCAGGAATTTCGAAAAAGACTTGATTTTAAAAGGATTTTCGGAATGTTTTTCTCGATGTTTATGTGAGAATTCACGTGAAAATACCCATAAAATGCTAAGAAATGGGCTTTTTCCCTTGATTTATCGGCTTTTAAATGATCAAATAGCTGTTGAAAATATCGAGTTTTTAGCAGAAAGTCTGGTTTTTTGCTTATTAGAGCCTGGTTTATCACAAGTTGGCAATGAAATTATGAAGAAACTTTATAAGAAGAATTGTGATCAAATCACTGAAAAATTCGAGAAAGTTTTACTGAAGAATCAAAGGCTTTTTGTAGGGTTTAAAGCCTGGGTTTTGAATGAAAGACCAATGAAAAATTATGAACTTTTGGAGAGTTTTCATGAAAATGAAGAAAAAAAAGAGGAAAATAAGATGTTTTTAGGGAAAAATCAAGGCTTTTTAATGAAAAATCTCGAAAATGCGAGTTTTTTGCAGGAAAGCTCCTTTAAAAATAAAGAAGAAAATCCAGCTTTTTCTCAGGAAAACTCCTTATTAAGAAATACAGAAGAAAATCCTGCTTTTTTTAAAAAACAACAAGAAAATCCCTGTTTTTCTCAAGAAAATTCCTTTAAAAAACAAGAAGAAAATCCTTCTTTTTCGCAAGAAAATTCCCATAAAAATAAAGAAGAAAATCCTTCTTTTTCGCAAGAAAATTCTCATAAAAATAAAGAAGAAAATCCAGAAAAACTCACTAATTTCCTTAAGAAAAAGGTGATAATAAACGAGGATCTCCTGGATTTATTCGAGAATTCCCACATAATTTCCCATTGCCCTCCTCAAATAGACTATCAAAAGGAATACAATGAGCTTTTATCTCGAAATTCCGAGCTGGAAGCCTTGTTAAAACAAGCAAATACCGAATATTTACTCGCTATAAGCCAAAATTGTGAGCTTTCTGAAAAATTAAAGGAAAAATGCGATAATTCGAAAATATCGCAAATTTATCAGAAAACCTCTTCTTTTTATCAGAAAACCTCGCAAATCGCCAATGATTATCATGAAAGCGTGGAAATCGGCGATTTGTTTACAAATATCAAGCAATTACAAGAGGTTTTTCTTTGTTTAGACGACGATACTGATTTCATTGATAATTTCATCGGTTTTTATTCCTCTAATTTAAAGGATTTTTCACAGAAAAAATCCATGATTTCTGAGTTGAAAATCGCCATAATTTCATCGAAATTCCTGAATAATCTCTCATCAATTTCTCATAAAATGGTCCTTCATTTGATTTTACGGCTTTGTTGTTCAGAAAACACTCAAAAAAGCCTAATTTCTCATCCCGGAACCATTGAAAAAGACTTACAATTGATATTAGACGCTTTATTAAAGGCAAAAAAAGCGGAAAAAACGATAATTTCGCTGATTTCTATCATAAATAGCAGTCTTCCTATTGATTTTTCAAAGGAATTATCGCATGAGACGAAATTGTTCTTTAAATTACTAATGAAATGTCTGGAAAAAACACAAGGAAACGGAGTTATTTCTAAAGGATTTAAGGTTTTAATGGAGATTTATAAGCTTTTTAAGAGGTTTCCTCCTGAAAATTTAACTGAGGAAATGGTGAATATCGTGGATTTTGAAGCTATTTATAAAGGAGTTAAAAGGACTTGTGATTGGGCTATGAATGGAGGGATTTTAGAGGCGAAGGAGTTCTATGAGGTCGTAAAAGAGGGAAAAGGAGTGTTTCTTGAGTATGTGTCGGGGGTTTTGAATAAGAAATAAAGGTGTATTTATATGAAATAAACAATTTTTTATGAGAAAATCAATGGTTTTTTTAATATATTTGATGATTTTTTTTCGGGGGTTTTTTAATGGAAAATTTTATCAAAAAAATTATTTGTGAGAAAAAAAAAGCACATTTTTTTTAAAGAAAAATTTTGATTTTTTAAAGAAAAAATTTGATTTTTAAAGAAAAAAACGGAAATTTTCAAATTTAAACAAAAAATCAGTAAGTATTTCGAAAGATTCTCTCGAGCTTTTTCATCGAAAACCGAACAGTATTATTTATCACATTTCTCCTCTTCCCTATGCCTCTCAAATACACCATAATCTTCTTTATTTGTCTATGAAACATGTCATTTTCCCTCTTGAATTTCTTCAATAATTCTTCATTATTTTCTTCAATATTCAATAAAATCTCATTATTTTTCTCATTTTTCTCATAAAAATTCTTAAAAATTTGACTTTTATTTAAAATTCCCAGATTTTCTTTATAATTTTTCTTCGTTGAATTAATCGAAAAAATGATGATTTTTTCAATGTTTTTCTGATGAGAAAAATCATCGAAAATCGAGAAATTCCGTGAATTATTATGTTTTAAGCTCAATAAAGAAGTTAAAATGTTTGAATTATTGTTCAGATCTAATGAAGAAATCACGTAATTATTAGTGTAAAAAGCGTTTTTCAATGAAACATTCGTATTTCCTTTGATGAATTCTATTCTAAACCCCAGTTTTCTGATGCGAAATTCTCCTTTCTTTACGAAAATCCCATTTTTTCTAAGAAAAAAAATGAGTTTTTTATCACGTTTTTTTCTGTGAGAAATTCCTTGATTTTTTTTAGAAGAAATTCGAATTTTTCAGGTTTATTTTCATTGATTTCGAAGAACTTTTCAGGGGATTTCTTCAGAATTGACTGTTTTTCCTGATTAATTTCACAATCTGACTAAAAAAATCAAATAAATCTTTGAAAATCATCAGAATTTTACTGATATTTGATTCAAATCAACGAATAATTTCTTTGAAATTATGGTTTTTTCAAAGAAAAAATCTTGAATTTCTCTGATGAAATTCTTGACTATTTCGAATAAAATCTTCTTTTTATTGCTTTCTATAAGAAAATTCAAAGAAATTCTGAGAAAAAATCAAAGAAAAAACGCTTAGCTCCATAAAAAATCACGCATTTCTGATCACTTCTTGTGAAACCCCCCATTTTTTCAATGATTTTCTTTGAAATTTCCACTGTTTTTTGTATCGAGAAAACTTCGTCGAATCGAAAAAATTTATCGCACTTGTTTTTTACGATATTGTCTTCATAAATCCCCGCTTTTTTTCCATCGATTTCTTTCAAATACTCACAATTTTCTGCTTTTTTGAGCATTAAATAAAACTTGAATTTCTCTTTATTCTGTGTTAAAAACTCCTTTGCAATTTCTAAATCACTTTCAGTCGCATGAAGTCCATTTTCATCATTGAATTTTTCATCATCATTGAATTTTTCATCATTATTGATTTTTTCATCATTATTGAATTTTTCATCATCATTGAATTTTTCATCATTGAATTTTTCATCATTGAATTTTTCATCATTATTGAATTTTTCATCATTGAATTTTTCATTATTGATTTTTTCATCATTATTGAATTTTTCATCATTGAATTTTTCATTATTG
>JFJP01027207.1_pt1 | contig 16945 bp, 22 predicted proteins | sample 431651 | NCBI WGS metagenome assembly JFJP01 (sample SAMN02602958, study PRJNA72255) | Microbial mat metagenome, whole genome shotgun sequencing project. | biome: fresh water; feature: sink hole; material: water; isolation source: purple microbial (photo- and chemosynthetic) mats found in... | reverse complement strand
AAAAAAAGATGACTTGAAAAAAATACTTGTGAAAACAGTCTTTTTTTTTCTTCTTTTTTTTTTTTTTTAAATATTTAATTTAAAATTTTTTTTTAAAAAAAAATAATTAAATTAGTAAAAACTTTTTTTTTAGTCAAAAAAAAAGAAAGGAAAAACTTAAAAAATAAGTTTTACGGATTAAATTAAATTAATATATTAGAAAAAATTAAAAAAAATTAAATAAACAAAAAAGCCCTGATTATGAAGGGTATAACGGGATAAGCGGTGGTAACCGCTTGATAATAAAAAAATTAAAAAAAATAAACAAAAATTATTAATTAAAAAATCATTGTTCTGAATTCAAAAATAAGATGAACTATGTCAAAATCATAATAGGAATGTTGATTAACATTTCTCAAAAGAATTCATTAAAATATGCTCATATTGACCCCCTTCTTGTCCCTCTGATCTCAGTTTCTTTAAATAATCTTCTTCATTGATTTTATACCTTTTCAAACATTCCTCAACCGATTTCGAATAAACGGTTTTGATATTCTTATTGCCTCTCAAAGAACCATCTTTAAATTGAAGAAACTCTTCATTCAAAGGATTCATCACTCTTTTTTCACAAAGGCATTTCAGTATTATAATATGATTGAAAGCTCGAAGCATCCTTTTAATAGTCCAATTATGATACCCTTTTTTGGCCATTTTTTTGAATAAACTCTTCTTCTGATCATTTTCGAATTCAACAATCTCTTGTTTGATGAAATCGATGAAAACTGTTAAAAAATTTGGGAAATCTGGGTTTATGAGAACTTCATTCAACGTTTTGAAATTTTTGAATTTCGGAATGCGCAAATTCATTCTTCCTTTGATATTTGCCTTATCGCAGGATTTTCGAAAATGAGACGAGAACATTTTGAGACAATCGTTTTGATTCAAGTTTTTTTTACTTAAAGGACTGGACTTTTTCTTTCAATATTTAATTTTTTAATTTATTTTGAATAAACGCCTTACTTTTTTTTTCAAATTAATTTCGTTATTTGAAATATCTGAGGGGTTTTCTAGGTCTCTGGTAATTTTGGTTAATTCCTCCTGCATTTTTTCAATAGAAGTCATTACTCTCTATATTAATTCATCTCTATATAAATAAATTCAAAAGAAAAAATTAAAGACTGTTGAGTTTTCGATCATATTCTCTGAAATTTCTTCGAGTTTTATTTTGAGTTTCTCTGTTGAAATCTTTCGAAATTGATCATATTTCCAAGAAAAACTAATAAAAAACTAAATACCCCTTTATTTTCTTGTGAAGCCAGATTTACAAATTCCGAAGAACCACAGAATTCTTGATAAATACTGGCAATTTCTTCTCGAATTGCCAACATAAAATTTGGAAGCGACTGTATTAGTTTGTTCTAAAAGAAATTTTTCTATAGAAAAAACTTATAAATAAACAATTTTCAGTTCCATTTCCTCGTTTTTTGCTTTTGAATAGCTAATTAAATTATTTTCAAAAGGGGAATTTGTTGATGGGAATTTTTCATTTCCGGAACAGAAATTTAGCATCAATCTTGAGAAAAGAATGCGAAGAGTATTTGATTCAGGATTGGTGAAATTATCCATAGCTATGCTTTTCTACATCAATAATAAATGTAAAAAGAAAGGATCAATAAAAAATACAAGCAAATCCTTTTCATTAGAAGAAAGTCTGTATTTGAAAATATTATTATTCATTAATCAGATACTTTTTATAAACATTGAATATGGAAAATCAAAGGTTTTTATAATTAAAAACGAAGGTTCTATATTTGTAAAAAAGAGTTGAAAGAAGAAATTTTTGAGAATTTCTCTTTTTTATGAATTAGCCACAAAACAAATCATTTTCTCGATAGGATTCGTTCTGAGTTATGAAATTTTATCAGATTTTCTATAGAATTTAAAATAAGGTCTAATAAAAAATTGGAGATCATTAACAAAAATATACAAATATATTTATCGAGATTAAATAAAAATTCTTTTGTTTATTTTTTAATGATTGGACATTTTGTTTGAAGTCATTTAAGTTTTCGACATAATTAAAAATTAAAAAAAAAAAAATATACTAAAAAGTCGCAATTTTTCAACAAAATTAATTTATGAATCAAGCTAACATTGAAAAATTTTCATGTAAAATCTGTTTAGAAATCGCTCAAGAGCCAGTGATAACCTCATGCGGACATCTTTATTGGTAATTTTTTCTTCATCCTCCCCTTTAAAAAACAAATAACTTTCATAGTTGGGCTTGTATTTATGAGGTGTGTCACTCTATTAATTTAATTTTTTTGATTTCAACCTCTTTTTCTTTAGTGGAAAACCAAAAAAGAAGGCTCCTTAACCTGTCCCTTTTGCCAAAACCCCATTGATATTCAAAAAATAACTCCAATTTATACATCAGAGGAGAAAAAGTTCATTTTTTAAACTTTTTTCCACTTTTTTATATTTTTTTTTGGAATATCCCTTTTTTAAATTTTTTTTCCCTTGTTTTTAAGAGAAATTAACTTTGAATTCCTTTTCTTTTTTCGATTTGTTTTTTGAAATCTTCACTTTTTTTCCTTTTGTTTTTATAAATAAATAATAAACACCCTTTTTTTTTATACTATGATATAAACCATTTATACATTTTTTTCCTTTTCTTTTTTAGAGACAATAATCCATATGATATTCCAAAAAGACCTCAACCTAAAAGAAATAGCCCACCGCCTGTAAATGAAGAGGCTAATAGAGGCAATAATTTCAATTTTAATATCTTTGGATTCCCGTTTTTATTTGGTGGTTTTGGATTATCTTTTGGTGGTAACAATCCACAAAATATACATAGAAATCACAATATAAGGCCAAATACTATGATGTCTTCTAGTTTTTATATGATCTTTATTATGATTGCATTGAATATATTTTTAAATTTTGGACCTTTGTTCTTGGGCGGTGGAAGCTATGATGAATACGAGGATGAAATAATACATAATCATAGGAAAAAAAGTACTGTAGAGAAGAAAAACACAAAGAGTTTTAATAGTTACAATAAGACAAATCAGTCAGAAAATGAATATGTGTGGTTTTTGGGGACTATGGTTTTTTTCTTTGGAATTGCATTGCTTTGGAAATTTTTGAAAAAAAGAAATTAAAACAGTATTTTATTTTTTTTGTAAAAGAAGAAGGGAAAATTCAAAATATTTCATTTTTTTTTTAAAAAGATCTTTTTAATTTTTTAAAAATAAATAATTTTTTTTTTCATTTTAAAAAATTTAATTTTTGTGAAAATGGATGGAATTTTTCTTTTTTTAATCGTTTTGATTTCATTTTTCTTTTTGATTTTGTTGTTTTCTTCCAAAGATAAAAAATCGAAGTAAAAAAATAATTTCATTTGATTTTTATTCATGATTTCTTGATAGAAAAGTCTTTCATCTTTTCGAAAAAAAAGATATGAATTCTTTTAAAATTCCTTTAAATGTCCATAAAACTTCTAATTCTGAAAAAAATTCTTTGATAAAACAAGCAAAGCCCACAAATGAACAACAAATTAATAACAACTCTTTCCATAATAATAATTCATTTCAAAGGCATAAAGAAAGAAACGATGCAAAAGAAAAACATGATCATAGAAGAGATTTAATTAACCCAAATATGAGTTTCATTCCAGAAATTTTGAATACCAAAATTGATAATTTTGATGAATTGCCTTTAGTTTCTTCATAGTAAAAAAAAAACATTTTTTTCTTACGAAATTTATGCTTTTTAGCTCTTTGCATGAATTTCAAGCAAGTCAATAATTTTTCTTTAAATTTTGAATAATTTCTGACAATTATTTTTCAAGAAAACTTGGAGAAAATTCAGAAAAAATTCAATAAATGGGGAGAATTCGGACGTGTTCCTCAGTAAATATTCCATAGACACTTTTATAAATCTCATTATTCTTTTCCAATTAATAGAAAATTTATTCTTGACCCATATTTTTTATATTTATCAAAAAAACTCTTATTATTTCTTCATTAGCAAAAAATCTTTTATTTTTTAAATTTTTTTGTAAAAACGATCCTTTAAATAAGCTTTAATTTTCAATTTCAATTAAATATATCCTTTATTAAGAAATTTACCTTTAAACTTCCTTTATTTTTCCTCTGGTAAATATTTTACCTCTTTCTCATCTAATTCCTTTTCATTTTTCTTTATTAAATCCTTTTCTTCTTTCTCTATTAATTCCTTTTCATCTTTCTCTATTAAATCCTTTTCTTTCTCCTCTAGCAATTCCTTTCCATTTTTCTCTTCAAACTCCAGTCTCTCCTTCACCTCCTCCATTAATTTCTCTCTTTCCTGTTTCAAAAACTGTTCTTTTTTAATCTCCTCATTAATCCTTTCAATCTTCTCCTTGGTCTTACTCGCTAAATTCATCAATTTCCCCAAAGATCTCGTGCTAAAGCTCAGAATCGAGCTCAAAATCAGTTCAGATTTCGTAGCATCATCCAAATAAATCCTGGTTTCATTCCCTCGTTTCTTGATCAAGAAATCCGGAACACTAGGGTCTCTGAAGTTATTCATCAGATTAAAAAAACTATTCTTAGTATCTTCCCCTTCATCTTCTAATTCCCCACCTTCGAAATCTTCTTCTTCAGTGACTATAATCTGTCCATTCACGAATTTAATGTTTTTAAACAACAGTATTTTATACGCCCCTTCTAAAAAGCCTTTTTTTTGTGGCCAAGAGTCTGAGATTTTCTTCAGAACATTTTTTACGTGGTAAAGAAATTTCTGACCTATAAATACACTGTTTTTTAATAGTGCGAACAAGAACAATTGCTTCAGATATATGTTCAGAATAATCACATTGTTTTTATCTTCTTCAAGATCATTGAGGCTTGACATTGAAATCACATAGGAATTAATAAGTTTCTCTCGCATCTTTATGATTTCCACATTCGAGTCAAAGTAATACTCACTGTCTATCACATTGTTCATATCAGTTTTCAAAGAACTGTTTTCTAAAAGTCCAGGTTTGATCTCATCCCAAATCTCATCAGAAACGTCATTTATATTACTAATTTCTTGGATTGTTTTGTTGCCTAAAATCTTGTAAATCCCATAGAAAATCATCTTTATTCTCTTATCAACATCCTCATTCTTAGAATTTGCGACCTTAGCAACCCAATTCCAATCCAAAATCTCTGCTAAAGCTTTTAAGAAAATTGCAAATTTATGCACAAATGGTGTTCTTAAGGCTATCAACCTAAAATTACATTCGATTTCTTGACATAAATCCGCAGCATATAACTGTTCATGCATTTCTCTTTGAAACGTTTTATGCCACATTGAACGAATTAATTCCCGCCATTCACCAGATACCTGTCTTAAATAAAAAAGTCCATAGGCTGAAAAGCAAGGAAATATGTAGTTCTGCATCACAGAATAGGGGATGCGATGAAATAAAGAGGTTTTGTCACTAAGTTTTTCGTCACAGGATTTCAATGTGACTAAATAACGATTATTTAACTTGAAACTGAAAGAATTGTCTGCTGGATTGTATTCCCTCATCATTTTTTTCTTGAAGATGTTCATTGAACTTAATTCAGATAAATCACTGAAATTTAGGAGATTGTGTAGATCGTTAGAAAAAATATTGTTGTGGTTTCTCTTGGGAGGAGGGGGGGTTGTCATATTTATACAGGAGGAGATTCTTTGGAGTTTAGGGAGGGAGGCAAAGGAGAAAGATTTTGATCTGGTTCTTTCTTTGGAGATTTCTTCAGAAGGAGGGATGGTTTGTGAATGCTTATTGAAAGTTTCTGAGTTGAGAATTTCAGAATTATTGGTGATATTTTCTTCAGGATTATGAAGAATTTCGGGAATGATATTGATATTTTCTTCATTGTTTTGAGGAATTTCTTGTTTATTATTATGAGGAATTTCTTCGTTATTGTTATTTTCTTCTTCATTATTCTTGGGATTTTCTTTTTTAGCGTCGATTTTTTCTTTATTATTAATATTTTCTTCATTTTTCTCCATATTTTCTTCGTAATTCTTCATATTTTCTTCATTTTTATTAATATTTTCTTCATTGTTATTATTATTTTCTTCATTTTTTTCTTCTTCTTTCAAGTTTTCGTCAGTGTTTTCAATTCTTTTCAACCTCATTTCACGTTTTTTGCTTCTTAAAATCTTCATTAGTTTTTCCAAATGACTCAACTCTCCATCAATCACTTTCGAATGATAGAACTGCATCTTATCTCCTAAGAAATTCAATAATGAATTATGTCGATTTCTTAATATCCCTGAAAATCTCTCATCCAATTTTCCATCTTTCAAAGTTATTTCATCTAAATAAGACCCTTTGCTGAAAAGTATCGTATATAATGTTTCCAAAGTGTTTTCTGAAAGAAAAATGTTATTGTTTATTGATCCGAAAAGATCTTCTACTTCAAAGGTTTGAGGATTGGGGTTTGAAGACTCTGCAATTTGATCAGGATTTTGTAAGTCTTCTTCATTATTATTTGGATTGTCGTTGTTTTGTTGTGGGTCCATTTTTTTTATATGGGGATTTTTTTATTTTATAGAAAAATTCAAATTTTGGGGAATTTTTTAATTTGGCTTTGGATTTAAAGACTTTTTTTTTTATTTTAAAAATTTTTTAGAAAAATTGAATAAACACAAGGCAATTAAGAACAAAAAGTATTTTTTTTCAAAAGCAAAATTTTTTAAAAATATTCGGGTTTCTTCCATGAAGCCCGAGTTTTTAATTCTTTTATTATTGCAAACAAAACATAAATTTGTATAGTGTAAACTCAATTTATTAGTTTCTTATAAACAATTTTCTTTGTTCTGTCTTGATTTGCCCATTTTCATGTAAGCATTTAAAGGATTAACCATGGAATTTTTAATTTTTTTCTTGTTGATAAATTGATTTTCCAAGTTTAAATCTCCTTCAAAACATCTTTGTCTTTTTTGCGATGTCAAATCGTATAAGGAATTTATATTATCAAGTACAAAGAAAATTGATTTTTTTGGTTTGGTCGAATCTGTGTTTTCATTCTCTATTATCGAAAATATCTTTGTGTTTATGTTGAGGGTAAAATTTTGAATGAAATGGTTGATTTCCTGATCTTTCATAAAATTTGCCTCCATAATTAATTTACAAAATTTAAAAATTTGAACTCAAAAATCAAAATTTATTAATTTTTAACGATTTAATAACAACCCTTTTATATAGGATTTTGAATTTTTTTTGTTTAAAAATAATTTTCTTGAAAAATAATGGTTCTTAAAAAAACTAAAAAATTGTTTGAATTGCATTTCTTTTTAAAATTTCCCAATTTTTCATTTGTAATAAGTTTAATGATTATGGTTTCCTTCTCTTGCTCTCAAATTGTGTCCGGTATTGATTACGAAATCGCTTGTGTCTACATTGAATCCTTTCACCGCCGCTTCAAACAATTCAGGGTGATGAACAGTCCCTTCAGGCATAAATTGAATAATCTTTATTTTTTTTTAAGAAAAATTATTTATCCCAAAAAAATTATTTTCATTTTAAAAAAAAATTCAAATGAAATAAAAATCAATAAAATCTTCTAAATACCACGTCTTGAGAATTAACCCCCATTTCTTGGAAATGTTCTAATTGAACCCCAAGATTATATTTCAATTGTCCTTCTTCCTTTAAGAAATCTGCATCATCTCTATCAGCAAAGCTCTTGAAATCTTCACTCAAAGGATTGCACATCATGGTTTCAACCCAATTAACATATCGATCTCCTGATAATGTTTGGGTTTCGACCTTAAGAACTCTACCTCCTCTCAATAAAGACAATTTATTGATTCTATATTGAAGACTTCTCCAATACCAAACTCTTGGGATCCATACTTTTAAATAAAAAATAAATAAAAGTTATTAACGATATTCAAGAAAAGATGTGTTGTTTTTTACGGGATCCTGCTAAAAAAAGATTAACATTGTTCCAATACCATGGAATGCTAACTAAATAATTAATTTAAATAATAAAGCTTATTTATATATATTAAAAATTGCTTACATGGGTCGAGGAAAAACATGAACAAACAAGCTGGAATCAAAGATTCATAGAATATGTATGGGTATTTGAAATAAACAGTGGACTTTGTTATGAAAGAAATTAGAAATCAAAATGAAAAATAAGAGATATTAATAAAATTTACATATTTTAATGGGTCGCATGAGTAAAGCAAAACTTCTCCTTCTCTATTAAATTCGATTGTGTCAAGGGGTTTATAAACTCTGGCATCTTCTTCTACTAAAGGTTCATCATATAATTCTTGTACTTCCAGCTTTCTGTTTTCATCCAAAACGTTTTTTATGTGACTGATGAAGAACCTAAAAAAATAAACCATGAGTTTAAAAGTTTACACTTTGTGTTGTTTTTAGAGAAAAGGGTTTATTTATGGAAAACTTGTTGCTTTTTATAATTTGGGATGATCGCAACAAATTTTGGATGTTTTTGGGTTTGAAGAAAAAAAGGCTTTTGGAAAACATTTTTAGAGTTTTTTTTTTTTTTATTTTAATTTTTTCTTATTTTTTATTAGATCATTTAAAACAAGGATTTCCCAAAAAAAAAAAGTTTTAATAAAAAAAAAAATTTTCATTATCTAAAAAACAAAAAAATCAAAAATTAAAAAAAATTCCAAAGAAAAAATTAATTTTCATCGTTTTTGTTTTGTTTATTGATATTATATAACAAAATTAATGATTATTGTACAAAAGTAATGATTCCCTCGACAAAACTCTTCTAAACATTAATATATGAGGCTCCATTTTATGAATAGCGTAATGCTCCCACCCTCTGCTTTGTTTTATTCCTAACGAAATGCATTCAAATTCTGTCAAAAGTCTATTTTTCGGCATAATCTCATAGATAACCTTCGTCAATGTGATGTTGCGATATTCACACCTCGAATCAAAGTATTTTTCTGAATACTTCAAGTTATGAGAAAAATTAAAATTCATTCAGCGGTAATTTGCTTAATTTAAACATATGTTTTCAAACAAACAAAAAACATTTTAAAATCAAAAAATTTATGGCTAAATTTTAGTGTAAATTTTCGTTCTTATTTTAGTACTTATTGTAGTTCTAAAAAAAATAAGAAACAATATTAACACCATTTATATTTTATATCTTTTAGGGGATTCTCTTCAAATTCTTTATCAAGCATCTATAAAATATAATATTATATAATTTCAAAATGAAATATAAAATTTAATGAACCTCAAGACTTTTATTGGTGATTTTAATAGAAAGTGCTGTTTTTATTAAATTTTCCTTATCAATCTCCCCATAGATGCTCTTAATTTTCTCCATAATCTCATCAAAGATCAAACTCAAAAGCAACTCTTCATTGATTTTTAACAAAGCAATTATTATTTTGTAGATTATTTTCATCCCTTGTAAAATAAATAAATCCCAAACTCGAGCCAATATATCAGCTGGCAAATTAACTGCAAAAATTGTGATAAACCATTGAGATGCATACATGCTTGGATGCAATTTTAAATTGCACTTTTAAAAAAAAATTAAATAAAAATTGGTAATATTTACAAAATGCTCAAATAGTCTTGGCAAAAATTTCTTGATGAAATTCATGTGAAAATAAAAAGCTTTAGGAAGTAAAGGCATATTAGAAGTCAAAAATCCACTAAGTTGGTATTTTTCTATCAATGACACCAACACCCAAAAGCAACTCTTTTTAAAAAACTTATCAGAAATTTTATTTATAAAAGAAAACTTCTTCATCAAAATAGTTCAATAAAAATCCTGTGATAAAGCCCATTCCTTGACAATAACCAATATTTTTATTATAAGTGCAATATGCTCTTAATATTCTATATAATGACTTTTGTCTAAATTAAAGAAAAACTTTAAGAATTTCATATGGAAACAATTTTTTTTTAAATTAATAATTTTCTGTGGAAATCATCAATTTATCTACCCAAATCCTAATTTTTCTCTAAATAACATATGTTTTGGAAATGTACGGGATATATCCCTCATGATTATAGAATCAAATTGAGCAATACTCTCATAAGTTTTCTCACTTTCATCAAGAATCTCCTATATTAATTTCAAAAAATTACATCAATTTTTTAGATAATAATTTTAATTACATAATATGTTAATGGACTGCTTTGCTGATATTTCTCAGCATTCAGAAATTCATACCAAATAAGTCCACGCATTAGATTTGGAATCCCTTTTCTGACCAATTTCTTAACTTTTTGTGGAAAATAAAAAAAAAGCTTTGGAAATAAAAACTGTTGGGAAGATTTTTATTAAATTCATCGTTTTGGATAAGGAAAATAAATTTTTCGATTTTGGAATACTCTTTATTGATTATTTTCTCAAAATAAGACACGTTTTTTTCATCGTTTTTCTTATCATTTTCGTAACTTTCTGCATTATCTATTTTGAAGATTTTAATCATTTTTCTGGTTTTTGGTCCAATAATTAAATAGAATTGGCTTTAAAATATATGAAATTAATTTAAAATTAAATACTAAAAAACTCATATCATTTTTTTTAAAATCAACCACTTTTTTTCAAAATTTGTCATTTTAAACTTTTATAAAAATATTTATTATCCAAAAAGTTCAAAACCACTTTTGTTTTTTAACTCAAGTCCAAACGAGCACATAAATTTTTTGGTTATCAATTCATTCAAGAACTCCTGACTAAGCGCCTCTTTCCAAATTTCCTTCGAAGTTGGGTTATAAATCGATAAAGTGGGTGGCCTTTTCAATTATTGTCATTATATATTTAAATAAATTTTGTAATAAATTTACTCAATCTTGAATAAATTCTCTCCGCTGATGATTTCCATATAGTTTAATATATTATTCTTTATGTTTTCTTCTGTTATTTGGAAGAATTCTAGGTTTTTCTTTGGTTCGGGCAAAGCCAAATTAATCTTTGATTTATTTATCTTTTTCGAGCTTGGAGTTTCTTTGATCTCTTCTTCCTTTTCATCGATATTCACATATTCCTTCACAACATCCACTATATCACTACTTTTCGTTAAATTAATCATCTGAATGAACTCATTTATAGTCAAAAATCTTTTATTTCTAAAAGCTTCTTCATGCTTTTTTCTCTTGTTTTCCATCCCTTCTTCATTAATTTTTCTTACTAATGTGATAACATGAGCACTAAAAACAAATTAATTTTATTTGTAAATATCAGTGCTAATATTACTGAAATGTAATTGTTAAATATTTATCTTTCTCTCTAATCACTTCTTTTAAGATTTTTTGCTTGTAATATTCTTCGAGAGTATCATATTTTCTTTTCACTTTTATCATTATATTTTTTTTTCCCTTGTTTGAAATAATTTAATTGTTTACTTTTTATAAGCTTAAAATCATAATCGTCTGATATTGGCTTAATGGATAAGTTTTCAAGAGTGATTTGTGGTGTTTCTGCTATTCTTTCTTCAGTTGTTAGAACTTCTTCTGGTTTGAAAGTTTTTACTTTTAAGAAATCATCTTCTCTGAAATATTTTTTCTAAAATTTGAATGATGAATTTAATTTTCTCTTAAAAATATAAATTTTATACATAATATTCTTCAATATTCGAGAAATTTTTCTCTAATAATGATTTAATCTCTGCACTTTGAAGCACTTGCGTTTGACTGTAAGCATATGCATTCAAGTAAAATTCCACTGAAGGGAATCTTTATCAACAAATTTAATTTATATATATTTTTCTGAAATAAAATAATTAAAATTCAACTTTATTTCAACCATAAGTTCTAAATTTTCATTGATTTTTATATAAGAATGAGTGAATTCAGGGAAATTTTCATTTTCATTTTCTCTAGGGGATTTTTTATTTTTATTGTTTAGACTTTTTGAATCAACTTCGAGGTTGAATGCCAATTCTTTTTTGACTTGATTATAATCTATTCCAGATTTGATCGCTGAAACTATATCAAGTGTCGTTTTATCTGAGATTAATCTCTGCAAATTAGAAAAATCGATCAAAGTTGTAAAAATTTTCTTAGGTTTTTGCTTTTCTTTTTGTTCCGAAATTGTTATTTGAATTGATCTTTATATAAACTGAAATATTTTTTCAGCTATTTTCTAATATTTACTTAAACGTAATCACCATGTGGTTTGCAGCATATTTGAAAAATGTTCTATTATCAGCAACATCTTCTGGTTTCATTTCAACTATTTCAGGGCCGATAATATCCTCGCCAACAACACCATCATCTTAAATTAATTTTTATTTAACAAATAATTTATGAAAATTAATAAACTGCTCTCAAATTGGAATTGGTTGAACATTTGAGCTCTATGCAAATCATAGTTTTTATTTGTCCCATAAAGCTGCTGGTGATGATATTTTGAATATTCACAAAAATAACGGTCACATAATCGTCCGAAATTTCTTTCAGTGTTCTCATATAAAAATACCAAAGGTACTCCTTTTAAAATAATGAAAATTATGTGTGAATTATATAAAATATTAAGCAACTTTTTATTTTTGACACTTTCTCTTGAAAATCTGATTTTTGAGCTGGGTTTTCGCCTTCACTTTTTTTATAAAATAAAGAGAATTTAAAGGATTAGATTTTTTAGGGAGACCCTAAAGTTTTGTGATAATAGTTTTCGCTGTAACGATAATATTGGGATTTTTGCAACTTCTTTGGAGCGTTGTTGGGTAAATTTTGTGAAAAGTTGGATTGGTTTAGATTGATATTGGATTGGGATAAGTGGCTCATTTGATGATTATTAATTATATAACTTTTTAGTTTTTTATCGTGGAATTAATTTTTTACAAAAAAAAAAAATTATGAAAATTTAATTATTTAATTTTTATTTTTCAAACTATGAAAAGATGCAAAATCATTTGCCTAAAAAATTAAGAATTGTCCGAAAATGCAAAACAAATATAATAATTCAAGAAATTAAAATCTTATTTTAATTTTTCAAATGAAAAATGAAAAAAAATGAAAAATACTTTATTAATAATTTTTTTTTTTGTGTTATATTTACATAAAATTGAAAATTCATTAAAATTCATAATTTATATAATATAAAAAATTCATAATTTTTATTATAAAAACAATTATTTCTTATTGAAAATCGTACTTAATTTAATATTATTCGAGTTCGGTCTTTTTTCCTCATCAAACAAAAGATTTGATTCAGTGGTGAATTGTTTATTCACTCCTTTTTCTTTATTCCTTTTATCCTTTTCCTTTCCAATGACCTTTTCCTTTTGTATTTTCATCTCAGCTTTAATATAAAGTTGGCTCGAACTTCTTCTAATCGGGATTTCAATTAGTTCATTTATGTTCTTTATTTCAACTTTACTATCAGAAACTCTGCGATGAGGATTTCTGATTTTAATGTTCTTTTTTCCTTTCCATAGGCCCTGTTCCAATTGTGTCCCTTTTCTTTTTTCCTCAAATTTCTTGGCATTTTTTTCGGTTTTCTGCACTTGTTTTCTTTTCTTTTCTTCTTGCATTTTATTCCTTTGTTTCTTTTTATTTTCTTCTGCTTCAATATCATGTATTTTCTTGTACAAATTCTCCCAAAACCATTCTCCCATGACTCGACTTCTTAATCTTTCTTGTAATTTAAATGCAGGAAAACAAAGAAATAGAGCATTCTGATGTACTTTTTTGAATTGTTCTAAGCTTATTTTATCACTTCTTGGCAAATCCAATATTTCAATTGCTTTTACATGATTATAGGGGAAAATTTTTTTATTGAATCTCTCCATTGTTAAAAATTTTATCATATCCTTTTTTGATATATGATTGTCTTGATCTGTATCAATCATATTAAAAACAAATTCTATTATTTTTTCTGATGTATACAAACAAAAAACTGCTGTTGGAGGAAGCCATTCAATAAAGGTTATCTTATCTGAATTTTCCTTATCAATCAAAAGAAATAAACGCTCCAAATATGGGGATATTATTGAGCTTAATTCTTCTTGGATAAGACCGTAGAGACTGTCGAGGTTTATATAACCTGTGCCTTGAGAATCCATTTTACGGAAGGTTTTCTGGAACTCAATGAGATCTTTGGAGTCTAATTGTAATTTTTGGGCGATTGATGTCAGTTTATCGTTAGAACCAAAAGGAAAAACTATATTGGAAGAAGAAAAATCTCTATTTGTGTCGAAAAAGAAGGAGCGAAAGAAATTGCCCATTTTTTAATTAATTATACCAAATAAATAATTAAATATTATAAAAATTAAGAAAAAAAAGAATTAAATCAAATAAATAAAAATAATAGAGTTTGAAGCAAATAAATTTCATATTTTTAAATTAAAAATCAAATATTAAACATAGGGAAAATTAAACAATAGGAAAATTAATTATTCATTAACTGACAATATTCTTTAATTCCAAAAATTCTTTCAAAGTTAAAGAATTTTTAATTTCATTGTCATTTATCAGTGCTTGTGTGTATAGTTGGAGGAATTTTTTTTTGCAATTGTTGCATTCAGGAAGAAAAGGAATGTTATGGGAATTGAAAAATTCTGCTTTTAACTTAAATAAAATAACATATTTAATTAAAACAATGAAAACAAAAATTTACTCTTTTGTGAAGTTTTACAAAATCTTTAAAACTTTTATAAATAATTGTAGAAGAATGAGCCTCTTCATTTGAAACATTAATTTCGTAGATCTAACTTTAAATTTAAACTAAAACGAATTGGAAAAATAACGGTTTCTCGTCTTTTATCGAATTTCTCTTGAACAAATGAATCTTTAATTTCTATTTTCATGGATATTTTTTTAAAACTTTTGTTGCTTTCAAATTTGGAAATTTGATCACAAGTTGTTCGAAAAGATAAAGATCTTTCCATAGATATTGTTGCACTTTCGTCACCTCTTTTTTTGGATCGAGTCCCTGGACTGTCAAATGGTGTCAAGTTTTTTTTTCTCCCCTTTTAAAGAATTTTATAAAAAATTAAAGTATAAATAAATACCTTTGTGTAAAAAATAAGTTGATCATTGGGTTTTAAGAAATTTTTGAAAAAAGGCGTTATCAATTGTTTTTCGGCTATGAAATTCAAAAAACCCTCATTCTGAATTTTAAGGCTTTCTAACTCATATTCATGGATTTCTCTATCTAAAAAGCTTTTTTTGGCAAATAAAGTTGAATAGTTTCGAATAGAGTTTTACTCATATGAAAAATTTAGCCCATCATAAAACTCCTGAAAATCTTTTATCAATTGGTTGAATTCCTCTTGTGATCTATTTGTCTCATAAAGTTTATCTTTGAATACATAGGATATTTTGAAAGTCTATCACATATATTATTTAATTAGACTAACTTCCTAATAATTTTTTTTAAAAAAAGTTAACAATACAGTATTCTTATTTCTTTTGTTCAATTCAATGATTTTAATCTCTTTGATTTCTGTGCAAGAACAAAGTGAGCTATTTTTTTCATCAGGAAAGTCATCTAAAAGACTGGCTCTCATGGATTTACTGGCTGAGGATTTTAGGTTTTCTGAATAGGCTTTGAATCGAGTTAAAATATTTGAACAATCTTTATCATTCAAATTTTCATCATCACTGCTTGCATTTTCAATATTCTGAAGATTGTTTAATGAGTGCAAATATAAGGAGTGTGAGGTAAGATAAATATGTGGCTTAGGATTTGGTTCTTTAATAAGAAAATCAATCGGGATTAAAATTTCCAAAGCAACTCATTTTTTTTTAAACATTAGGAAATAAAAAATAAAAAATAAAAATACATAAGAATGCAATTATCCCAAGATAAAATATGTCGCATACATAAATCAAAATATTCTGCTGAAGGTCAATAAAAATAATGAGAGAGAAAAATTAAAAAAAAAACTTGAGTCTGAAAGAATTTAAAGATCAAATGTATGGCAAAATTTAAAATGTAAAAGGTTTTCAGAAATTGGGGAAACGCTTGTGTTTTTTTAAATTCTGCTGCAAACATAGATAAAATAAAAGCCCAATTGAGTATGAAGATCAACTTTTGAACAATGTAGATGAGAACACTCAGTTCTGAAAAAAGCAAATCCTCGATAAATTGAAAAAAACATAGAACAATCAAAAATAGTATTAGCAACATTTTAAGAAAAAACATATAGTTTTTTTTTTCAAGAACAAACAAAGGCTTTAATGAAAATTTTCCGATCATATATAGTATATAGATTGTAGGGATCAAGGACAAACATATTTGAAAACAGCACAAAAGCACCCCGACGCACTAAAAACATATTATAATGTTTAAAAAGCATTCAAAAAAATAAAAAAATTAATTACACATACACATTTAGAAATCATTGAAAAAATTTTTTAAATATTTTTAACGTTTTCTTTGTTCAATTGAGTATTTAACCCAAAATTTAATATATGTATTGCTAGTAATGAATAAAATAGTAATTTAAAAATGTCTTTTTTGAATATTTTAATCATAAACTTTAAAAAAAATAATGATCTATTTTTTAAAAAAATAATAAATATTTGATAACAATGTTCAATAAATAATCTTCTGCAGTTATTTCGTAAATTGTCTTCCTGACAAATCGCAAACTTCTTTGCAATTTCCATTCTTGATCCATTTCTTTACAAAGGGTTTCAAATCTTCACAACAAACATAAATAGGAGTTTGATAAACGTACCAATGAACAATTTCATCGCAAGGATGTGTTTTCAAAAAGCCTTTCTAATGATAGCATTTTTTCCTTTTTAAGATTTGTGAGGAGTAGTTTGGAATATTCAATTAAGGATTGATCTAAAAAAACTAATTTTTAATAATTTATTGGAAATTTATTTACTGATAATGTTGATGAATGAATTAATAGGCTTTTGTTTTTTCATTAACTGTGAGCTTTTTGTACGTTTTAACCGTTCCCATGTGATAATAATGACAAAATAGATTAATTTGATTTAATTTTTAAAAAAATAAAA
>JFJP01001994.1_pt2 | contig 16952 bp, 14 predicted proteins | sample 431651 | NCBI WGS metagenome assembly JFJP01 (sample SAMN02602958, study PRJNA72255) | Microbial mat metagenome, whole genome shotgun sequencing project. | biome: fresh water; feature: sink hole; material: water; isolation source: purple microbial (photo- and chemosynthetic) mats found in... | reverse complement strand
ATGGAAGCGTGCACCGCCGTCCAGCGCGGCTTCGCATCGCGCACCTGGCAGCCCGGCCGGCTCAGCCATTTGGAAATGCCCGTCTGGCTGTTCCACCGCTACATCGCCGCGCGCACTCGCGGCGTCTGGCCGACCGACGACCGCCCGCCCGCGCCCTCGCAGAAAGGAGCTCGACTGTGATCACCGGCGGTTGTCTCTGCGGTGCGACCCGCTATGCCATCGACGCTCCGGCGCGATACACCTCGTATTGCCATTGCGAGGACTGCCGGAAAGCGAGCGGCGCACCCGTCGTGGCATGGACGTTTTTTCCCAGCGGATCGCTCGAATGGCCTTCTGCCAGACCGGCAACCGTCGTCTTCGCGGATCGCGAACGCACCTTCTGTCCGAAATGCGGAACGCCGCTCAGCTTTTTCGATCCCGCGATCCCTGGCGAATTCGAGGTGACGACCTGCAGCCTCGACCACCCGGAAAATTTCCCGCCGCAGGACCACAATTGGTCGTTAGATCGCTTGCCCTGGTTCGAAACCACCGACTCACTGCCCCGCCATGCAACTTTCACTCCCCAGTGACATGCCGGACTGGCTGGGCGATTTCGTCGGCCTCGGCCCGGCGGAATTTACCATGGGCGCATCGGCGGAAGACCGTTACGCGACCTCCGCCGAGCGTCCGGCGCGGATCGTTGATATCCAGCATCGCTTCGCACTCGGAGTCTTTCCCGTGACGGAATCGCAGTGGAATTTCACCTCGGGAAACCCGCTTCCCAAGGTGCACGTTTCATGGCGCGACATCCAGGAGTGGCTGGAAATCGCGCGCTTTGAATCCCAACTCCCGCTGCGCCTGCCGTCCGAAACCGAGTGGGAATATGCCGCCCGCGCCGGATCCCGGAGCGGCTTCCCTGCGGGTGAATCGATCACTCCGGCCGAAGCGAATTTCCTCCACGACGATGCTAAAATCCGCATCGGCCCCGGCGGCCTGACACCGCGCGGCAGCTATCTTCCTAACGCATTCGGACTTGAAGACATGCTGGGAAACGTCGCCGAGTGGACCGCAGACGCATGGTCACCGGAAACCCGTGTCGTCCGCTCCGCCGGTTGGGACTCGCTGCCACGCTTGCTACGTCTTTCCGCCCGCCACCCGCTTGCTCCAGATCGCCGTCAGGACAACCTCGGTTTCAGACTCGCCTTCGATCTATCATGAAACTCATCCGCGCCGTTTCCTGTTGGGGCAATGAAGCGTCGCCGCTCGAAGCGCTGCGGTTGGCTGAAGCCTGGGGCTTCGAAGCCGTCGAAGGACAGCTGCCGCCGGATTTTCCCGCCGAGGACTCGGGGAAGTCCGTGATCGTGGAAATTTCCACCGGCTGCCCTGCTGGAATCTACGTGCCGTCCTTGCGGGCGACGCCTGCTGATCATCTCGATGATTTCCGCCGCAAGCTCGACGCGGCATTGCCTCTAAATCCCATCCGCATCACCACTCTCGCCGGTGCCGACTTCTGGGATTTCTCCACTTCATGCCGTTTCCTCGGCGAGCTTCTGGAAATTGCCCGCTCGGCCGGCACCCGGATTTGCGTGGAAACCCACCGCTCCCGCCCGACCTTCCATCCGCTCCGAACCGCCCGCCTCCTCGCCGAGTTGCCGGAACTTTCGCTCACTCTCGACGTCTCGCACTGGTGCGTCGTTTGCGAGCGTGCCGTCGCTGGAATCCCAGAATGGATGGACCCGATCGAGCAACGCGTCGGCCACGTGCATGCCCGCGTCGGCTACGATCAAGGACCACAAGTGCCTGACCCGCAATCGCCGTGGCACCGCGAGGATCTGGCCAGCCACCTCGCGTGCTGGCAACGGATCGCCGGATTTCATGACGGGATTTTAACGATCACCCCGGAATTCGGCCCCGACGGCTACCTTCATGTCGATCCATATTCCGGCCAACCACTCGCCAACCTCCGCGAACTGAACCGCTCGATGGGTGAACTTCTGGCCCGCGAAATTCCGCACTCGGTATGAAGAAAGTAAAAAAACTTCACATCCGGCACTCGTGCTGCTCTATGATTCGCGAATGGCAAGCAACGGCACTAACGATGGATTGAGACGGATGACCGTCTCGATGCCGGAAGAGACATTCCAGGCATTCGAGCGCCTGATCAGCGAGCGTGGCTTCGACAACCGCTCGCAGGCGGTCGGCGAAATGATCCACCAGCACGCCGCCCAGCACTTGGGGAAAATCGGCACCGAGGTGATGGCCGGGACGCTCACCCTGGTTTACGACGAGTCGAAAAGCGCGCTGCTCCGCGACCTCTCGCGGATCTTCCGCGACCACATCGCCGAGGTGATTTCCTCGCAGCACATTCTGTTGGAAGACGAGCACGTGCTCGAAGTGATCCTGATGCAGGGCCCCGCCCGCACCCTGCGCGACATCACTAACAAGATCATCACCTGCAAGGGCGTGAAGACCGCCCACCTCACCCTCACGCCCCACCTCATCCCGCCGCTCCACGCCAAACGCGCATGAATTCACTCTTCGAAAAAACACTGCACGGCGCCGGCATGTGGTCCGCCGTCATCTCCCGCGGCAAACGCCTCCGCCTCACCGACCTCGACGGCGGCGCGAACGTCGGCATGCTGCTCTACAACGCGCTCGAACGCACCGAGCGCTACAACATGCCGGACACGCTCAAGGGCCAGCACATTTTCTATTTGCGCGCGCCCTATTGCCTGCACTCCGACATGGGCCGCCTGCTCGCCTCCATCACCGCGGACAGCGTCGGTTGGCACGACACCGTCTGCGGTCACTCCGACGCCGCCCGCGTGCTCGCGAAATACGGGCCGAACAACTATCAGCAAGCCCGCAACGACTGGAACCGCAACGGCCGCGATTGTTTCCTCATCGAACTCGCAAAATGGGGCCTCGGGAAAAAGGATCTGGTCCCGAACCTCAATCTCTTCAGCAAGGTCGTCGCCGACGATGACGGTCACCTTTCCTTCGTTCCGGAGAATTCCAAGCCCGGCGACTCCATCGAACTCCGTTTCGACATCGACACGCTCGTCGTGCTCAACATCTGCCAGCATCCGCTCGATCCCGATCCGGTCTATCGCCACCGCCACGTGAAGCTCGAAGTCTTCGCTGGCGAACCACCCGCCCTCGACGATCCATCACTCACCGTCCGCCCTGAGAACCTCCGCGCCTGGGAGAACAATCAAACCTATCACACCCTCCGCTTCTGATGACCGAAAGCACGCTAAATCCCGAGGCCGCCATCTACCGCGAAGTCATTCCCGCGGGCGACTGGTGGGTCCACGAAATCAAGCAAGGCCAAACCCTGCGCATCCTCGATCTCGAGGGAAACCAGGCCGCTGACACGCTCTTTTTCAGCGCCGCCGATCCCACGGAACGCTACAGCGCGGACCGCACCATCCAGGAGCAAGCCGCGCTCTATCTGACCACCGGCACCAAGCTGATGAGCACCGAGGGCAATCCCATGCTCACCATCACCGCCGACACCTGCGGCCGCCACGACACACTCGGTGGTGCGTGCTCGCGCGAGTCGAACACCATGCGCTACGCCCACGACAAGGAATGCATGCACGCCTGCCGCGACAGCTTCATCCGCGGCGCGCAGGAATGGAACGTCGAGCTCACCAAGCGCGACATCACCTGCAACATCAACTTCTTCATGAACGTCCCGGTGTCGCCTGATGGCGGACTGACCTTCGCCGACGGCATTTCCGCGCCGGGACGATATGTCGAGATGCGCGCGGAGATGGATGTGGTTTGTATCATTTCAAATTGCCCGCAGCTTAACAATCCTTGCAACGGGTGGAATCCCACGCCGGTGGAGGTCTTGGTCTTTTAACTTTCGCGCGGAATAAATTCCGCGCTCCAATTTCATGAAAATCCTCATCGCCAACCGCGGGGAAATCGCCGCCCGCGCCATCCGCACTTTCAAGAAGCTCGGCTATCAGAGCATCGCGGTTTACTCCGAGCCGGACTCCGGCGCGCCGCACGTCGATCTCGCGGACGAGGCCCACCTTCTCGGCGCCGGTCCTGTTTCCGAAAGCTATCTGCTCAAGGACAAGCTTCTTGAAATCGCCAGATCCTCCGGCGCCAGCGCGGTCTTCCCTGGCTACGGCCTGCTCAGCGAAAACACCGACTTCGCCCGCATGTGCGAGGACGCCGGAGTGAAATGGCTTGGCCCCACGCCGGAGCAAATCATTGCCTTCGGTCTCAAACACGAAGCCCGCCGCCTGGCAGGCGACGCGGGTGTTCCACTCGTTCCGGGCACAGGGCTGTTGGAAAACGCCGAAGCGGCAATCCTCGCGGCACAGGAGATCGGCTACCCGGTCATGCTCAAAAGCACCGCCGGTGGCGGCGGGATCGGTATGAAAGTCTGCCGCGACGAGGCGGAGCTTCTCCGTGAGTTCGAGAGCGTGGTGCGCTTGAGCGAGCGCAGTTTCGGCTCCGGCAGCGTGTTCATCGAGCGCTTCATCCAGCGCGGTCGTCACGTGGAAGTGCAGATTTTCGGCGACGGCAAGGGAAAGGTGTTAGCCCTCGGCGAACGCGATTGTTCGGTGCAGCGGCGCAACCAGAAAGTCTTCGAGGAAACCCCCGCGCCGGGGCTATCCGATGCAACCCGGTCCGCGCTCCACGCCGCGGCGGTCAAGTTAGGAGAAAGCGTGAACTACCGCTCCGCCGGCACCGTCGAGTTCATCTACGACGCGGACCGCGATGATTTCTTCTTCTTGGAAGTGAACACCCGACTGCAAGTCGAGCATGGCATTACGGAATTGGTCACCGGTCTCGACATCGTCGAATGGATGGTGCGCCTCGCGCTCGATGATTCCTGGGAGATGCCCGTCACGCCGCCCGTTCCGCAAGGCTGCGCGATCCAGGCCCGCGTCTATGCGGAGGACCCGAACCACAATTTCCGCCCGAGCTGCGGACTGCTCACCGAAGCGACATTTCCCGAGTGGACGCGCTGTGATGGCTGGATCGAACCGGGCACGGAAGTCAGCCCGTTTTATGATCCGCTGCTTGCCAAGGTCATGGTCCACGCCGCCGACCGCGAGGCGGCGGTTGCCAAGTTAGAGCTAGCGCTGGATGAGACGAAGATCTCCGGAATCGAGACGAACCTTCGCTACCTGCGCGGCATCGTCCGCTGGACGCCGTATCTCAAGGGCGGCGTGGCGATGCGCGACATGGCGGAATTTTCCTACACGCCGAATACCATCGACGTGGTCTCGGCCGGCACGATGACGACCGTCCAGGATTGGCCGGGGCGCGTGGGCTTTTGGGAAGTCGGCGTGCCGCCGTGCGGACCGTTCGACAATCTATCACTCCGGCTGGCGAACCGGCTTGTAGGAAATGCCGAAGGCACCGCCGCTTTGGAAATCACGATGACGGGACCGACGCTGCGCTTCAATTCCGCGACGTCCATCGCGGTGGTGGGAGCGTCCGCCTTGATGCTGAAGAACGGTGAGCCGGTGCCGATGAATGAACGCATCGAGATCGTTGCCGGAGATATCCTAAAGATCGGTCGATTTGAAACGACCGGCGCGCGTGCCTATTTCGCCGTCGTCGGCGGGATCGAGTCACCGGAGTATCTGGGGAGCTGCTCGACATTCACGTTAGGGAAATTCGGCGGGCCGTTCGGGCGGGCGTTGTTGCCCGGGGATGTGTTGGGCATAAGGAGTGGGGACACTCCTGTCCCCACCAAGAAGGGACAAGAGTGTCCCTTCTCCTTATCTCACGAATGGAAAATCGCCGTCCTCTACGGCCCACACGGCGCGCCCGATTTCTTCCTGGATGAAGACATCGACACCTTTTTCGCGACGAAGTGGGAAGTCCACTACAACTCCGCCCGCACCGGCGTCCGCCTCATCGGCCCGAAACCGAAATGGGCGCGCACCGACGGCGGCGAGGCGGGGCTTCATCCGTCTAACTTGCACGACAACGCCTACGCCATCGGCGCGGTTGATTTCACCGGCGACATGCCCGTCATCCTCGGCCCCGACGGCCCGAGCCTCGGCGGCTTCGTCTGCCCGGTCGTGGTGGTGGACGCGGAGTTATGGAAACTTGGCCAACTGCGGCCCGGCGACCTCATCGAGTTCGTCCCGGTCGATGAAGCGTGGGCGCGTGACCGGCAGATCGAAGTTACGGAATTCCTCGCCGGAGACCGCGCTGAACTATCCGATCCGGTGGCTGGCGAACGCGGTTCCTGTTTCATCGATTCATTTGGTCAGGGTGACGAATCGGTGGTCGTCCGCCGCGCGGGTGACCGGTATTTCCTGATCGAGTTCGGCCCGCATCATCTCGATTTGAAATTGCGCTTCAAAGCCCACGTCGTTCACGAGTGGCTGAAAAAACAAGCCATCGCGGGCATCATCGACCTCACGCCCGGCATCCGTTCGTTGCAGGTTCACTTCGATCCCGGCGTGATCGGGCGCTGTGATTTGTGGGAGAAAATCCGCGAAGGCATCGCGTCGTTGCCGCCGCTGGAGCAGATCGAGGTGCCGACGCGCATCGTGCATCTGCCACTGAGCTGGGACGACCCTAGCACCCAGGAAGCCATCCGCCGCTACATGCAGAGCGTGCGGCCCGACGCGCCGTGGTGTCCTAGCAACTTGGAATTCATCCAGCGGATCAACGGGCTGGAATCGATCGACGAGGTTTACAAGATTTTCTTCGACGCCTCCTATCTGGTGATGGGCCTCGGCGATGTCTATCTGGGCGCGCCCGTCGCCACGCCGCTCGACCCGCGCCACCGGATGGTGACGACGAAATACAACCCGGCGCGGACGTGGACGCCGGAGAACGCAGTCGGCATCGGCGGGGCGTATCTTTGTATTTATGGCATGGAAGGCCCGGGCGGCTATCAGTTCACCGGCCGGACGATTCCGGTGTGGAACCGCTGGCGGAAAACGGCGGATTTCGAGAAGCCGTGGTTACTCAGGTTTTTCGACCAGCTGCGTTTCTATCCAGTGAGCGCCGAGGAACTGCTGCGCCTGCGCGAGGAAGTCCCGCGCGGGAGGCACAAGCTGGAGATCGAGGAAAAAGTGTTCCGCTTTTCCGACTACGAGGCGTTTCTTGAGGCGCACTCGGGGGAAATCAAGGCCTTTCAGACCAAGCAGCGCGCGGCCTTCGAAGCCGAACGGAAGCGCTGGGAGGAGGCCGGCTTGTCGATGGATGCGCCCGCGGAAGCGGTTGTCGAGGTGGATGAAATCGTGATCCCGGACGGATGTTTCACCATGGACAGTCCGGTGACCGGCAGTGTTTGGAAAATCGAGGTCACGGCTGGCACAAGGATCGCTTCGGGAGCCACCACGTTGATTCTTGAAGCGATGAAAATGGAAGTCTCTCTTGAAGCGGATGGCGATTTGGAAGTCGTTGAAATCCTGGTCGTCGAAGGAGCTAACGTGCGGGCCGGACAGGCGTTGGTCATCGTGAAAGCCGTGGCGGCGGTTTCCAACCGCCAAGCCCACTGAACCAAGGCATGGCGGTTAAAAACCGCCGCCACATTTCAAACATGAAAATCTGCGAACTCAAGCAACGGTATGCGGCGGGCGTCACTCCCACGGAAGTAGTCGACGAGATCTGGGAGAAGATCATCGCCTGGGATGACCCGGCGATTTTCATCCATCTGCCGGAAAAATACGAGCTGCTGGCGCTCGCGGCGGAGGTTGAAACGATGCCGCGGGATCTTCCTCTGTGGGGAATTCCATTCGTAGTGAAGGACAATATCGACGTCGGCACGTGGCCGACGACGGCGGCCTGTCCGGAGTTTTCCTATGTCCCCGCTGAAGATGCGGAGGTCGTGAGTTTGTTGCGGGCGGCGGGTGCGATTCCCATCGCCAAGGGAAATCTCGATCAGTTCGCGACCGGCCTCGTGGGGACGCGCACGCCGTATGGGATAGCGCGGAACGCAATCGCCCCGGATTTTCTGCCGGGTGGTTCGAGTTCTGGTAGCGCGTCGGCGGTGGCCGCCGGGCTTTGCGCGTTTTCGTTAGGCACCGACACCGCTGGCTCGGGCCGGGTGCCTGCGGCGTTCCAGGAATTGATCGGCTGGAAGCCGACGCGTGGCTTGCTGAGTAACCGCGGGCTGGTGCCGGCGTGCCGGTCGTTGGATTGCATTTCGGTTTTTGCCAACTGCGCAGCGGACGCCTTGCTGATCTCCAATGTCGTTGGAGTTTACGATGAAAAGGACGTTTTCGCCCGCGAGGTGAAACCTGCGGGCGGGATCGGCGGGAGCTTTCGATTCGGCGTTCCCAAGGTGTTGGATTTCGCTGGAGATCCGGACACGCCGGGGCTATTCGCACTAGCCGTTGAGAAAATGAAATCACTGGGTGGAATCCCTGTGGAGATCAATCTGACACCTTTCACCGAAGCGGCGAAGCTGCTCTACGAAGGTCCGTGGGTCGCCGAACGCTGGGCGGCGGTGGGAGAATTCGTGGAGTTGCACCCGGAAGCTGTTTTCCCGGTGACCCGGAAGATTCTCGAAGGATCGAAAGGCTGGGACGCGGCATCCACCTTCCGGGCGCAGTATCGATTGCGGGAGTTCGCCCGTGAGGCGGAAGGTGTGTGGAAACAAATCGACGTGCTGCTGTTGCCGACGACCCCACGGCTTTACACCGTCGAGGAAAACCTAGCGGAACCATTCGGCACAAACGCCACGCTCGGTCGTTATACCAATTTCATGAACCTGCTGGATCTAGCCGCCGTGGCGATGCCCGCCGGTCGGGCGAGGGACGGGCGCGCGCCGTGGGGCGTCACCCTCGCCGCGCCAGCCGGGTGGGATGCGGCACTGCTAGAGCTTGCAGGCAAATTTCGGGGGGAAGCTATCGTTCCCCGCTCCTCGCGAAAAATCCCGCTGCTCGTCTGCGGCGCGCATCTGGAGGGACTCGCCCTGCATTGGCAACTCGCAGATCGCGGGGCGGTTTTGCGGGGAAAGACGCGGACGGCGGCGGTTTACCGGATGTATGCGATGCCGCCAAGCGGCTCGATCCCCCCGCGCCCGGCGCTGATCCGCGACGATGCGAACGGCGCGGCGATCAAGGTGGAAGTGTGGGAACTCGAACCAGCGGCGTTCGGCGATTTCGTTTCCAAAATCCCGGGGCCGTTGGGAATTGGAAAAGTTTTGCTAGAGGGCGGCGAGGAGGTTCCCGGTTTCATCGCGGAGCCGCGGGCAGCCAACGGTGCGGAGGAAATCACCCGCTTCGGCGGCTGGCGCGCTTGGATGGATAAGTGATCCTGACATTTCAAAAATTCAGGGTTCGCCAGACGCGGGATGCTCTGGCAAAACCCGGGCGTGTTTAAGACCCGAATTCTCCAAGTTGCCGATGACGAAATGAAGGACGCCGTCACCGAGGCCTGCGCTTTGCTGCGGGCCGGTGAAATCGTCGCCCTTCCCACCGAGACCGTCTATGGCCTGGCGGCGGATGCGTTTAATCCTGAGGCGGTTGCCAAGGTTTTTGCGGCGAAGGAGCGGCCTTCGTTTGATCCGCTCATCGTCCACATCGCCTCGCGCGGGGATTTGAAAAACGTGGCCATCGTGCCCGAAGACATCGCGGAAACGGTGAACAAATTGACCGCCGCTTTCTGGCCGGGGCCGCTCACGTTGATTTTACCGAAGCACCCGGACGTGCCGGATTTGGTGACGAGCGGGCTGCCGACGGTGGCGGTCCGCCAGAGCGCCCATCCGGTTTTCCGGGCGGTCTGTAAGGAACTCGGCCGCCCGATCGCGGCTCCCAGCGCGAACCGCTTCGGCCGGATTTCGCCGACTTCCGCCTCCGCGGTGATGAAGGAACTCGGCGGCCGCATCCCGCTCATCGTCGATGCCGGGGCCTGCGCGGAAGGAGTGGAGAGCACGATTATTTCCATCGAGCCGCGTGAAGGGAAAAAGCCGGTTTTCCGGCTGCACCGCGCCGGGCCGATCACGAAGGAGCAGCTTCAGGAATTCGGCAGGGTGGAGAAGGTCCGTGAAATCAAAACGGACGCGCCACAGGCTCCGGGCCAGCTCGACAGCCATTACGCGCCGCTCACGCCGCTGATTCTATTGGAAAAACCCGAGGATTTCACGCCCGAGGAGGGCAAAAAATACGGACTGCTGAGCTACACCGGCGAGGACGACAGCCCTTACGTCACGCTTCATGACTGGGACGTCATCGAGTCGCTCAGCCCCGGCAGCGGCAAGCTCGCGGAGGCGGCGATCCGCCTGTTTTTCGTCATGCGCCAGCTTGACGAGGCCGGGCTCGACGCGATCATTGCCGAGCCCGTCAGCGAAACCGGCCTCGGCGTCGCCATCATGGACCGCCTGCGCCGGGCATCTATCAATTTCAAATAACCCGTCATGAAAATCCAGTTACTCGCTCTCTCCCTGGCCTCGTCGGCTCTCTCCCAAACGCCCGATTGGGAAAATCCGGCGGTTTTCCGCATCAACAAGGAGGCGCCGCGAGCGACTTCGATGCCGTTCCCCACGAAGGACGAAGCCGCCGCGAAAGCCCGGCTGGAATCTCCGTGGTGCCAACTGCTGAACGGTAATTGGAAATTCCATCACACCGGCAACCCGTCGGGAAAGCCTGCGGGTTTCGAGGTTCCGACGTTCGACGACTCGGCGTGGAAGGAAATCCCGGTGCCGTCGAATTGGCAGATGCATGGATACGGTGCGCCGCTTTACACCAACATCGTCTATCCGTTTGCCAAGAATCCCCCGACGGTGATGGGCGAGCCGCCGCAGCATTTCACGAATTTCCCGGTCGAAAACCGCAACCAGGTCGGGTCCTATCGCCACAAGTTCACACTGCCGGAGACTTGGAAAGGCCGCCGCACCAACATCGTCTTCGGCGCGGTGGATTCCGCGTTCTACCTCTGGATCAACGGCAAAAAGGTCGGCTACTCCGAGGATTCACGGACACCCGCCGAGTTCGACATCACGCCGTATCTCCAGCCCGGCGAGAACCTGCTGGCCGCCGAGGTCTATCAATACTCGGACGGTTCCTATCTGGAGGATCAGGACATGTTCCGGATGTCCGGTATTTTCCGCGATGTCTATCTATGGTCGGCGGATGTGCTCGGTCTCAATGATTTCTGGATCAAGGCCGGCCTCGCGGATGATTACAAAACCGGAAAACTCTCCTTCAGCGCGAAAATCGCCAACCACGGCGCCGCGGAAACCACCGCCACCGCGACTCTCACGCTGACCTCGCCCGACGGTAGCGTGATCGCCGTGCCTCCGGTGACCGTGAAGATTCCTGCGAACCAATCGGCTGAACAAAGCGTCTCGCTCGACTCGATTCCCAACGTCAAATCCTGGTCCGCCGAGGTTCCGAGCCTCTATTCCTATCAGATCAGCCTCACGGACTCCGCCGGCAAGGAAATCGCCCATCACGCCGGGAAAACCGGGTTCCGCCGGGACGAAATCAAGAACGGCCAGTTCCTCCACAACGGCCAACCCGTTCTGATCAAAGGTGTCAACCGCCACGACCACAATCCGAAAACGGGCCACTACGTCACCAAGGAAGACATCCGCGCCGACCTGTTGCAAATGAAGCGCGCCAACATCAACGCCGTGCGCACCGCCCACTATCCGAACGATCCGGCGCTGGTTGAGCTTTGCGACGAACTCGGATTCTACGTAATTTCAGAAGCTAACATCGAGTCCCACGGCATGGGCTACAAAGAGGAGTCTCTCGCGAAAAACCCCGCTTGGTTTGAGGCCCATCTGGACCGGATTAAAAACATGCTGGAGCGCGACAAGAACCACCCGTGCGTCATCATGTGGTCGATGGGCAATGAAGCCGGCGATGGCGGGAATTTCGTCAAGTGCTCGGAATGGATCCGCCAGCGGGACCCGTCACGTCCGGTGCATTACGAACAAGCCGCCCACAATCTCCACGCCGATCTCTACACGCCGATGTATGACACCATCGATGCCTGTGAGAAATACGCCCGCTCGGAAGAGAAGAAGCCGTTGGAAACCCAGAGGCCGCTGATCCAGTGTGAATACAACCATGCGATGGGCAATTCCTCGGGAAATCTCAACGACTACTGGGTTCTTTTCCGCAAAGAGCGCCTGCTGCAGGGCGGGTTCATCTGGGACTGGAAGGACCAAGGGATTCTCCATCAGAAACACAAGATCGGCGATGTCGAAGACCGTTCGCAACACAAACTCCCGGTTCGCCTGTTGGGATCGCTGGCCACGGACGAAGGACTTTACGGCGGCAGTGCCGTCGTGGAAAAATCCGAAAAACTCGATCTCACAGGACCACTCACGCTTGTCGCGGAGGCGCGGCTTAACAATCCCGGGCCGACCCCAGGCGGCCAATCATTGATCACCAAAGGCGATAGCACCTATGGACTGAAGATCAGCGAAAGCGGTGACAGCCTGGAATTTTTCATCCACTCCGCCGGCACCTGGCACAATGTTGTGGCCAAGCTTCCCGCCGATGCCGCGTCGAAGTTCCACACCTACTCCGGTTCCTACGACGGGGCCCGGCTCGCGATTTTCATCGATGGCGCAGGCGTCGCTTCCAAGCCGTGCACGGCGGTCGTCTCGAAAAACGACTATGAACTCGCCGTCGGCATCGACACCGAGGAGACCGCACGCCGCTTCAGAGGGTCTATCCGTCGGGCGGCCGTTTATTCAAGCGCCATGGCGCCTGCCAAAACAATCGAAGATCGCCCGGAAGCGGTGGTTCTGCTGGATTTTACGAAAGACGCGGAAAAACCCAAGACCCAGCGTTTTCTCGCCTACGGCGGCGATTTCAACGACCGTCCGACCGACTACTCGTTCTGCAGCAACGGCATCGTCATGGCGACACTCGCACCTTCGCCACAGTTCGAGGAAGTGAAGAAGGTCTATCAGGATATTCACACCTCGCCGGTCGATGTCAGCACGCCCGCGGTCAAGATCCAGGTTCAGAACGAGCATTTCTTCCGCAGCCTCAATCCGATCGCTGGCTCGTGGAAGCTCATGCAGGACGGAGTCGCCGTGGCCGAAGGAAAGCTCAATCTGCCAGAGATCGCCGCCCAACAGACCGCGGTGATCGAGGTCGCCACCGGTCACACGCCGGTGCCGACGAGCGAGTATTTCCTCCGGGTCCGCTACGATCTGACGGAAGCCACTGCCTGGCATCCGGTGGGCATGCCGGTCGCCTGGGACGAGATTCCACTGCCATGGGGGAAGCGCACGCCGCCGGCACCCACCGCCTCGACCGCAGCTGCCAGCTTCACCGAGGACGCCGACAAGGTGACGCTCAAGGCGAAGGAACTCGTGGCGGTCATCGACAAATCGAGCGGCTGCATCACGTCCATCAAGAGCAAGGACCAGGAATGGCTGCTTACCCCGCTGAAGCTCAATTTCTGGAGACCCACGACAAACAACGACGAGGGTGCCAAGCTCGATCACAAGCTCAAGATCTGGCAATACGCCGGAGCCCGGGCTTCCGCCGTCAAAACCACGGCGGTCCAGGACGGCAATGACGTGCTTGTCACCACCGAGCTGTCCATCCCGGCCAAGCAAAGCAGCGCGACGGTCCGCTACCGTTTCACGGGCAACGGCCAGATCGCCATTGATACCGCGTTCCGTCCGGACAAAGGCCTGCCAACGATTCCACGGATCGGCTATCAGTGCGAAATTCCCAACCGGACTCCCGTCTGGAAATGGTATGGAAATGGCCCCCAGGAAAACTACATCGACCGCAAGTCCGGATCCTGGACTACGGTTCATGAGGGTTTCATTCCGTCGCTGTTCCATCGTTACATCGATCCGCAGGAGTCGGGCAACCGCACCGGCATCCGTTGGGCCACGATTTCCAGTCCGATGGGCGGGGGAGCCGTGCGGATCGACGCGACCGGTGACTCGCTGTTGGAAATGTCCTGTTATCCCTGCGCGTGGGAGGACATCCAGCTGGCGATGCATTCCAGCGAAATCCCGCAGCGGGACTTTTTCACTGTCAATCTGGACCACCGCCAGTCCGGGTTGGGGGGGACGAACTCATGGGGTGCCACCGCACTGCCAAAATATCTGATCAAGCCCGACAAGATCTATCAGTGGTCATTTCTGCTGTCATTTTCCGAAACTCCAATCGCACCGGTGAGGCCTCTGCCACCCGGATTTCCGACGGGCCTTCCGAAGAAGTGACCGCTCAACTTTCCGGTTTGGTCGGTGTGAGGGTGAATTCAAGGGGCTCCACGCCCCGCAGGAGTCTCACCCTGACCGGCTTGCCGGGTGTCAGATAGAAGAATGCGTTCGCGGCATCCGCGTATTCCGTGATGTGTCGGGATCCGATGCTGAGAAGCACGTCCTTGGGCTTGATTCCGGCGGCCGCGGCAGGGGAGTCCGGAAGGACACTGCTGATTTGGGGGATTTGGGACTCCGAACGCAGGGCGAGGCCCAGCCAGCCACGGATCAACCGTCCGCTGGTGACGATGTCCCGGTGGACGCGGTGCACCGCTTCGGCCGGAATGGCGTAGGCTGAATTTCCAGAACCCGCGCTTTGGAAGATGATCGCGACGACCCGGCCGGTGTTGTCTAACAATGGGGTGCCGGGCTTGGGGGTGGGTTGGCTGAAGTTCACGCGCAGCAGTGCGAACGGCAGGATTTTACCGCCCACTTGCTTGACCCAGCCCGTCATGCGGCATTTCGCGGATCTGCCTGCTTCGCCCACATGGAGAGTGGTATTCCCGCTTGGAATGGCATTCCCAGCCCAGCTCACCGCGTTGGGAGTCATCTCGCCCTGAGCCTCAATAAAGCCTAACCGGGAGACCGGGTCGTGACCGATCACCCGAACTGGCACGGTGCGGTTGCCCAGTTGGAGCATGGGCTTCGTGACATCGGCACCCGCTGCCACGACCACGACCATGGTGGATGGGTCATTCAAGGGAACGCCGGTTGACTCGCAGGGATTTCCATTTGCCGCAGCCGGAAAGGTTGCCTGCCATCGCGGGGTGATCGTGACGGGTTGCGCCAGACATGCGGAAAGGCCGATGCCGATTAACGCCACCATTCGTGTCGAACACCGTCGACTCGGGCATTCCAGATCCGCCATTTCGGGGTTTCCGGAATTAGAATACCTGTTCGCCGATACTACCTTGAGTCGTGGGACTCAGGTCCAACTGGTTGAGTTGCTCAACCGCAGAAGGGGTGGGCGCGGGGACGACCTGGTAATTCACCGGGGAAACCGGCACGTTTTCCTTCACGACCTCGCGGGGACTGAGTACAAAAGCGATCGTGACAGCGGAATAGGCCAAGCCGACACCGTAGGCCCACTTGGAGGGGCTCATCTCGGAGAACCACGCGGATACGCGTCCGATAAGATTCGCAAAACCTGATTTCCTCACTGCTTCCTCACGTTGGTTGCGGTGGAAATCGCAGAGGAAATCCTGCCAGTAGCCTTCCTCGGGGCGCTCCTCGCGCTTGAGTGCTAAAAGGGTTCCAATTTGTTCGATCGTTGGTTTCACAGCAGCTGATAATTAGGAATTATAAAATAATTAGTCCCCACGCAATATTAATTTTTAAAATCTTTCGTCCCAACTGTCTTGTAAAGCGGACTGAAGTTGGAGATGCGCATAATGGAGTCGTGACCGGATGGTGCCCGCCGAAGTATTGAGCACCTTGGCGATTTCCCCGTGGGACATGCCTTGGATGTCAAACATCGTGACCACCATTCTGTGGGGATCAGACAGCTTTTTCACGGCTTCGTTCAATTTTAGCTGTAATTCGTTGAGATTGGTCTGCTTCTCCGGGTTCGCCTCGTGCGCGGTGTCGATCAACGCCGGATCTTGTTGGACCGAAGAATCCATATCATTGAGGCTCAGGCTGCTCCGGCGTTTTCTCTTTTTTAGGAAATTCAGCGTCAGGTTGACAGCGATTTGATAGATCCAGGTGTAGAAAGTGGCGTTTCCCTTGAATTTGCCGAGTGAGTGATAGGCCCGGGAGAAAATCTCCTGCAGCAGGTCGTGGGTGTCCTCCTTGTGCGAGGTCATGTTGTAAACAAGGCCGTACAGCTTGTCGCCGTATTTAAGGATCAGGGCGTCAAAGGCGCGCGTGTCACCCTGTTGGGCACGCGTAACAAGGTCCTGGTCAGGGTCGGGGGGACGTGGCTGACGAAACATTTAAATCGGGTTGGTGGGCAGCGCCTGCATGCTACACGGACGCGGCCGGATGTAAAGTGGCGCGAGGAATTCGGGGAAAGCTTGCAGAAACGACCCGGGCGTTCGTCCCACCCGGCCCTCCCGGGCAAATGAAGATTCGCAATTTACGCCACAACTGATTTACTGCTGCGGTTATGCCAACCTTCATTGCAAACGCCGACTACGAAGAAAAAGACAGAGAACCCATCATCCTGAAGCCCGGCGACGAAATCACGGTGGGTCTCGCAGACCACGCCTGGCCAGGCTGGGTCTGGGCAACCGACCGCAATGGGCATGACGGCTACGTGCCCGAGGAAATTCTCGAACCGCTTGGCGAGGGGCGCTTCGCCGCCATGGAGGACTACGATCCCACCGTGCTGACGATTAAACGAGGCGACCTCATCGAGTCGATGCGCCAGATCCACGGCTGGCATTGGTGCCGGAACGACCGGGGCGACCAAGGCTGGGTGGGCGGTTATCTATTGAAACCCCATTGCGTTGGTCTATCGTAAGCGGCAGCATTCCATGCATCCAGAGTTCCAGCCTGGGTTTTCCCCCGATTTCAAATGAAACCTCCAGCCCCGAAAAAAGGCGATGGCCCGCCGGCAGTGAATCGTCCCGGCATGCCCGGGTCCGATCACCAGCCGTTGTCGGCCCGCGCCCGCCCGATACCGTCGCAGAGCCGAAAAGACCATTCCGCCACGCGATCGGCGGCGATCATCGGTGGCATCGCGATCCTCGGGGTATTCATATATCTTGGAGTGCAGCCAAGCCAACCGAAGCCGCAGGAACCCACCGCCGCCGGGCCTCAGGTGGTGCAAACGACACCC
>JFJP01000085.1_pt1 | contig 16958 bp, 10 predicted proteins | sample 431651 | NCBI WGS metagenome assembly JFJP01 (sample SAMN02602958, study PRJNA72255) | Microbial mat metagenome, whole genome shotgun sequencing project. | biome: fresh water; feature: sink hole; material: water; isolation source: purple microbial (photo- and chemosynthetic) mats found in... | reverse complement strand
CAGCCCACCCTCCTTCATCCGAGGGAAATCCTGACACCCGCTGCCGACCGCCCCAGTGTCGTGGCGTTCACCTATCTTGTATCCCCGTCCCAGGGCCATGGGCGTATCGCAATGCGTATCGATGGTGAAGATGGCATGGTGCAACTTGAGAGCCTTGGTGGTCGCCGCATCGGTGCCCTTGGGTGCCTGGGCCGAGGCCATAGAGGCGAGCAGGCAAAGGACAAGGGGGAACCTAGCCATAGGGAACCTCGTTTGGTTTTTCATGTCAGCTGTGCGCCGCTGCGGTCTACAGGTTCTTCTGGAGGAAGTCCCAAACCTGTTTGAAGCGGTAGTAGCCCTGCCAGGGGCCGCGGGGGCCGTGGCCGGCGCCGGGGAAGGCGACGAACTGGAAGTCCTTGCCCGCGTCCATGAGTGCGTTCATCAGCATCACGCTGTTCTGGGGATGCACGTTCTCATCCATCATGCCGTGCAGGATCAGCAGCTTGGACTGAGTGTCCTTGGCCTTTTTGATCGTGCTGGTGGCTTCGTAGCCCTTGGGGTTGTCCTTGGGTAGGGCCATGTAGCGCTCGGTGTAGATGCTGTCGTAAAGGAGGTAGTCCGTGACCGGTGCGCCCACGATGGCGACCTTCCACTTGGTGGAATTGGTGGCGCAGTAAGCGGCCATGAACCCGCCGTAGCTCCAGCCGTCGATGGCGACGCGGCTCATATCGGCGTAGCCCTGCTTTTCGAGCCAGGCTAGGCCGTCTTCGTAGTCTTTGAGTTCCTGGGCGCCAAGATTGCGATAGCAAGTCTGGCTGAAGATCATGCCTTTATCTGAGGCGGAGCGGGGATCGCACTTCCAGACGATATAGCCCTTCTGGGCCAGAAAGTGATCCCAGGTGCTCCCGTTCCAGCCATCCCGTACCGAGGGGCTAGCGGGTCCGGCGTAGCCAGTCTGGAAGACGGGGTATTTCTTGGCGGGATCGAAATTAGGTGGCAGCACCAACTGGCCGTCCATCATGTAGCCGTCCCGGGTGGGTACCTGCACAAGCTTGACGGCGCCCCGCGTAAAGGTGGCCGCTCGCTGGGAGCGATCCTCGATCACCTTTAGGGTCTTGCCCTTGAGATCCTTCAAGACCGTCTGGCCTTGGCTCTGCACGCTGTTCCAGCTATCGACGAGGTAGGTGAAGGTGGGATCGATCTGTACCCGGTGGGAACCTGCGCCCTCCGTCAAACGCGCCAGGGGCGCCTTGCCCTTCAGGTCCGCCACGTAGGCATCGAGGCCGATGGCGTTATCCCGGTTGGCTTCCAGGAAGATGCGGCCGCTCTTCTCATCTACCTCCAGCAGTCGCCGCACCTGAAAGCTGCCCTGGGTGATGGCGCGCAACTCCTTGCCGTCCGGCGCGTGCAGGTAGATATGTTCGTGACCGCTGCGTTCGCTCTGCAATAGGAAACTGCCGTCGGCCAAGAAGCGTGGGGGCTTGGGGCGCTCTACCCAGCCCTTGGGATTCTGCTCCCTCACCATCAGGGTGGCGCGGTCCCCGGTGTAGCGATGCAGTTCCATCCAGTTCTGGATGCGGTTCTGCCAGGTGGCCAGCAACTGCCCCTTGGGGTCGAAGGCGACGTTAACGATCAAGGTCTCTTCTTCGGGATGGGGGTTCTGCAGCCAGCTGACGGCGCCTTGGAGATCGACCATGCCCAGGCGCGTAACGGGATTGGGTTCGCCGGGCTTGGGGTAGCTCAGATCCTCGTTGCGCTGGGGGTGAAAGCGGTCATCGGTCATGCGGAAAGTGGGAGTCTTGGAGACATCGAGGCTCAGGAAGGCGAGGCGATTGCTATCCGGCGCCCACCAGAAGGCGCGCCAAGTGCCGCGGCCATAGACCTCCTCCTGGGTCACCCAATCCAGGCGCCCGTTGTAGAGCTTGTCGCTGCCGCCGGTGGTGAGCGCCTTGGTCTGCAGCGTGGCGAGGTCCAGCAGATGGATATCGTGGTTCTTCAAAAAGGCCACCTGGCGTCCATCCGGGCTGAGCAGGGCCTGGTCCAGAGTCTTGGTTTCGCCCAGCTTTTTGGCGGTCGTGGCGGCGGTGTCTAGGAGCAGCAGCGTCTTGTCGACCGTGAGAAGGAGGGGACCGGGTTTCTTCGGCAAAACTGCCCGCTTCAGGGCTTCCTGGGAGGCTTTCTCCTCCAGTCCCGCCGCCTTGAGCAGGGGCAGGAAATGCGCTTTGGTCTTGTCTGCTTCCAGTGCATCGTAGGGCAGAGCGACAAGTTTCTTGGGGTCGCGGCGCAGGAAGGTGCTCTTGCCACCCTCCAGGGTGGTTTCCAGTAAAGTGCCGTCGGGTAGCCAGGATGCCTGGATGCTGGCCGGTGGGGGGGTAAGGCGCTTAGTGGGATGAGCGACCAAATCGAGCGTCAGTTCACCCGGCGCTTGCGCCACCAGGAGCGTGGCCTGGGCAGTGAGTAATGCAAGGAAGGCGGAGCGGAACATGGACACCTCGGTGGACGGCTGCAGTCAGTGATACATCATATAGTGATGGACGCGGGGGTCCATACCCTCCTGGCACCCATCTGCGGGGTATGCTGGAAGAATAAAGCATCGTATCCTGATGCCTCTTTTGGAGCCCGCCGCCATGTCCTTTTCCCGTGCCGCCAGCGTTTTGACTGCCCTGCTTGCTCTTTCGGGCCTCCATGCCGACGAAGGCATGTGGACCTTCGATAATCTGCCCTTGGCCAAGATCCAGGCGAAGTACGGCTTTGCCCCAGACGCTAAATGGCTAGAGCATGTGCGCCTTGCCTCGCTCAACTTCGGCGGCGCCAGTGGCTCGTTCATCAGCAAGGATGGCTTGGTGGTGACCAACCATCATGTGGGCCGCGGCTGGGTGCAGTCGGTTTCGGGCCCCGGCGCCAAGGACTACATCAAGCTCGGCTTCTTGGCCAAGACCCGCGCCGAAGAGATCAAGATCCCGGGCTTAGTCATTCGCACCCTCATGGCCATGGAGAACGTTTCCGACAAGGTGCAGGCCGCCGTGAAACCCGGCATGGACGCCAAGGCCGCCACCGAGGCGCGTCAGCTGGCCTTTGAGGCCCTGCGCACCGATCTCGAGAAGCGCAGCACGGGGCTGGAAGTGCGTGCCGTCACCCTTTACCAGGGCGGCGAATATTGGCTCTACACCTCCAAAGCCCACAAGGATGTGCGCTTGGTCATGGCGCCGGAAATGCAGGCCGCCATGTTCGGCGGTGACTTCGATAACTTCACCTACCCGCGCCATAGCCTGGATATGACCTTCTTCCGGGTCTATGAAAACGACAAGCCCTACCAGCCATTGCACCACCTCGCCTGGGCTTCCTCGCCCCTCAACGCGGGCGATCTCACCTTCGTGGTGGGGCATCCCGGCCGCACGCAGCGCCAGGAGACCTTCGCCCAGATGAAGTATCAGCGGGATGTGGGCTTCCCGGTGCGCATCGCCACCAGCGAGGCTCGCAAGAAGGCACTCTACGAATACGGGAAGCAGTCCGCCGAACACGAGCGCCAAGTCAGGACCGCCATCACCAACGTGGAGAACGGCCTGAAGGCCACCTACGGCTATTGGGCGGGACTGAAGGACGCCGAAGCCTTCGCCGAACTGGAGCGCAAGGAGCAGGAACTCCGCGCCAAGGTGGCCAAGGATTCCAAGCTACAAGCCGAAGCTGGCCAGAGTTGGGCCAAGATCGAAGAAGCCCTCAAGCAGCAGAAGCCCCTGGCCAAGGATGCGAGCCTGCTCAACACCCGGGGGTCGGTGCAGCTCATGCGCGCCTTGAGTCTCGTGCGCCTGATCGAGGAAAGCGCCAAACCCGCCGCGCAGCGCATGAAGGGCTACCAGAAGGATGAGGATCTGGCCAAGGCCAAGGCCAGTCTGGAGCGCCCGGTTCGCGTTAGCGAGAATCCTGCCATGGATACCTTCCTCCTCGTGAGGAACCTGGAAGAACTAAAGGCCGAACTGGCCCCAGAACATCCCTTCCGCAAGGCGCTTCTGGACGGCAAGGAGCCCGCCGAGGTGGCCAAGAGCCTGCTTGAAGGCACAAAGATGGCGGACCCCGCCTTGGTAAAGCAGTTGATCGAGGGTGGCGTTTCGGCTCTGGCCGCCTGCAGCGATCCTGCCGTGGTCGCCGCTCGCAAGATCAGCCCCCTATTGGTTGCCCTGAACGCCAAGCTGGAGGCCATCCAGGTCGTGATCAGCGAACATGCGGGGCGCATCGCCAAGGCCCGCTTCGCGGTCTACGGCAAGAGTCTCTATCCCGATGCCACGGGCACCCTGCGCCTGAGTTTCGGCCCTGTGGCTGGAGTTCCCGGCCTGGGCACCCAGATTCAGCCCTTCACCACCTTCCACGGCCTCTTTGATCGCGCCCTGGGTTGGGGGCCCACCGTGGAAAATGGTGCCTGGGCCATGGGGCCCCGCTGGAACGAACGCAAGGCCACGCTCAACCTGGAGACGCCCTTCAATTTCAGCCACAAGGTGGACATCATCGGCGGCAACTCCGGATCGCCCGTGGTCAACACCAAGGCCGAGTTCGTGGGCGTGATCTTCGACGGCAATATCACCATGCTGCCCGGCAACTTCTATTACGACGAAAAGGTCAACCGCGGCGGACGCTCAATTCCTCGTCGACGAAATCCTCGCCAAGTAAAGGACCTGCCATGAAGCTACGCGCCCTCACCCTCTCCGCCCTTGCCTGCCTCCTCGCCGCCCGCGCCGATGAAGGCATGTGGACGCTCGACAACCTGCCAACCAAGCAGTTGCAGGAGAAGTTCGGCTTCACTCCCACCCAGGAGTGGGTGGATCACCTTCGCCTTTCCAGCCTGCACTGGGGCGGCGCCAGCGGTTCTTTCATCAGTGCCGATGGCCTTGTGCTCACCAACCACCATGTGGGCCGTGGCTCCGTTGCTCGCGTGAGCACCAAGGAGAACGATTACCTGACTAAGGGCTTCATGGCCAAGACCCGCGCCGAGGAACTCAAGATCCCTGGCCTCACGGTCCGCACGCTGATTCACATGGAAAACGTTACCGATAAGGTCGCCGCCGCCGTGAAAGCGGGCCTCTCCGAGAAGGATGCCCAGAAGGCCCGCGAAAAGGTGATCGAGGAACTGACCGCCGACGCGAAGAAGCGGACCAATCTCCAGTGCCAGCCCGTGAGTTTTTACGAAGGCGGCGAGACCTGGATCTACGGCTATCAGGTGCACGATGATCTCCGCTTGGTCGCGGCGCCCGAGTTGGAAATGGCGATGTTCGGCCAGAACTTCGACAACTTTACCTACCTGCGCCACTCCCTGGATTTCTGCATCTTCCGCGTCTATGGCAAGGATGGTCAGCCCTACAAGCCGAAGCACTTCCTGAGTTGGGCCAGCGAGCCCCTCAAGGCTGGCGATCTCACCTTCGTCAGTGGTCACCCCGGCCGCACCAGCCGCGCCAATACCTACGCTCAGATGATGTTTGAACGCGACTTCGGCGCGCCCCTCACACTCAAGGCCCAGGAGCGTCAGATCGCAACGCTGAAGGCGTACGGCGCCGGAAGCCTGGAGAAAGCCCGCGAGGTCACCACCCAACGCCTAGGCATCGAGAACGGCTGGAAGGCTGGCTTTGGCTACCACCTGGGCCTGAAGAATCCCGCCTACATGGCCGAAGTGAAAAAGCGTGAAGAAGCCCTGAAGGCCGCCGTGGCCATGGACCCGGCCCTGAAGGCCAGCGCCGGTCAGGCCTGGAGCAAGATCGAAGCGGCCCAGAAGGCTCGCCTTACCTGGTACAAGGACGCGATGTTCCTCGGCAGCGCCGGGGGCGGCGTGGTCGGCCAGGGCCTCGCACTGCTGCGCTTTGTCGAGGAAAGTGCCAAGCCCGCCGCCAAGCGTAGCTCCGGCTATGAAACCGACGAGAAACTAAAGGCCATCCGAACCCGCCTGGAAGGTGGCCCGGCCGCCGCCCCGGTGAAGGAGATGAATATCCTTCTCTACGCCACCACCCTGAAAGTGGCCCAGGAGGAACTGCCTGCCCAGCACCTGATCCTGCAGACGCTGCTTGCGGGCAAAACGCCTGAAGCTGCGGCCAAGGCCATGCTGGAAGGCTCCAAGCTGGCCGATCCGGCGGTTCGCAAGGCCTTGCTGGAAGGTGGCGCCAAGGCGCTGGCCGAGAGCACCGACCCCGCCATGATCGCCGCCCGCAAACTGGCGCCCCTGGCCGCCAAGGTCCGTGCCGCTCAGGAAACCTACACCGCCACCCTGAGCGAACAGGCCAGCCGCATTGCCAAGGCCCGCTTCAAGGTCTACGGCAAGAACACCTTCCCTGATGCCAACAGCACCCTGCGTCTGGGCTTCGGCACGGTTTCGGGCTACGAGTCTGGTGGCACGCTGTTGCAGCCCTTCACGACCTTCGCCGGTCTCTATGATCGTCATTGGGGCTGGGGCGGTAATGCCGCCAAGGCCGAGGATGGCTCCTGGACGCTGCCCCAGCGCTGGATCGATGGCCGGTCAAAGGTGGAGCTTTCGAGGCCCCTCAATTTCGTCCATTCCGTGGACACCATCGGTGGCAATTCCGGTAGCCCCATCGTGAACCGCAAAGGCGAACTCGTGGGCCTGCTCTTCGACGGCAACTACGAAGGCCTGCCCAGCCGCTACTACTACGACGTCAAGCTGAACCGCTCCGTGAGCGTGGATGCCCGGGGCATTGTGGAAGCCCTGAGCACCGTGATGGATGGTGGCCACATCGCCAAGGAAATTCTCGGTCAGTGATTCCTACCAATTCCGTGGCTCGCCCTGGCGCGCCCCGACTCTGTGAGGGGCGTTCCATGCCCAGGCTCTCCATTGTTTCTCTGGTCCTGGCTGCGGGTCTGTGGCTGCCCGTGTGTTCTCAGGATGCGCCCAAGGCGCGCCCCAACTACGAACTCGCCTCTCGCTGGACTTCCGCCAAAGTGAGCAAGCTCGTTTTTGATACCACGGTCAATCCCGTTTGGTTCGAAGATACCGACCGCTTTTGGTACACCTTTGAAACCTCCAAGGGCCGACGTTGGATGACGGTGGATACGGTCAAGAAGACCAAGGCCCCACTCTTTGATCCGGCGCATGTGGCTGCCCAGCTCACCAATCTGGTGCGAATTCCTTATGACAGCGCCCATTTGCCCTTGGTGAATTTGAAGGCCATCAAGAAGGACACTGCGCTTCAGTTCGAAGTGTTCGTCCCCAAAGACACCAAGATTCCGGGTGTGGAAGAAAAGGTCGAAGCGGCTGTTCCCGTCAAGGACACCCGCACAACGGTTCAGGAACAGGGCACGGAAGAGATGCGCATGCGCAATAATGCGCCGGTGGTGCCCCAGAAGGCACCTGCCACCATGAAGACCCTGCGCTTTCACTATGATCTGGCCAGCACCAAACTCACGCTTCTGCATCCTGATGTGGTGAAGGTCGAGGTGGATAAGGAAAAAGAGACGACCTATCCCACCTGGGCCAGCGTGGGTCCCGATGGAAAACTCGCGCTGTTTGCGCGCGGCTTCGATCTCTACACCATGGATATGGACAACCTGAAGAAGGCCATCAAGGATCCCCGCGATCCCTCCATCATTGAGACGCGCCTTACCACCGATGGTGAAGTCCACTACGCCTACAGCCGCCATATCAATGACGAAGAGAAGGATCGGCTGCGCAAGGAACAAAAAAAAGAAGAAAAGAAGGATGAGAAGAAAAGTGACGTAAAAAAGGAAGGTGCCGAGGCCACCAAGCCGACTCCCAAGGAAGAAGAAAAGGACACCTTCGAGCCTCGCGTCTACCCCACAGGTCTGGTCTGGAGTCAGGATTCCACCAAGTTCACGGTGGAGCGTAGGGATGACCGCAAGGTGGCCGATCTCTGGGTGATCAATTCCCTTTCAGCACCGCGCCCCAAGCTGGAAACCTACCGCTACGCCATGCCCGGCGAGGCCCAGGTACCCCAGGAAGAACTCTGGGTCTTCGATGTGGCCAGTCGTCAACGCGTGAAGATCAAGACGGATGCCTTCAAGGACCAAACCTTGAACACGCCCCAGCGTCGCTTAAGCGACAAAGAACGCCGCTCCGAAGTGCCCATCGCGCCCCAGTGGGCCACCAAGGGTTCGATTAGTGTGGTTTTCCTTCGCCAGAGTCGCGACCAGCAGCGCATCGACGTTTGCAGCGCCAATACGACCACTGGTGAGATTAAGGTACTGGTGGAAGAACGCCTGAATACCTACGTTGAAACGCGGCCCATCCGCTTCATCGAAGGTACCCAAGAGTTCGTCTGGTGGTCCGAGCGGGATGGCTGGGGCCACTGGTATCTCTACGGCATGGATGGCACCGCCAAAGGGCAGATCACCCGAGGTGAGTTCGTGTGCGGCGCCATCCAGGGTCTGGATGAAAAAACGCGCACGCTGTATTTCACCGCGAACGGTCGCGAGGCCAATGAGGATCCCTACTACAGCCACCTCTATCGGGTAGGGTTGGACGGTTCTAACCTCCGGTTGCTCAACGCGGGCAATGCGGATCACACCCAGGCCATGCCCGAGACCGCGCGCTTCTTCGTGGACACCACCAGCCGTGTGGATCAGGCGCCCAAATCGGTGCTGCGCGATCCGGCGGGTAATGCGCTTCTCGACCTGGAAGCCACGGATACCAGCCTGCTCCTAGCGTCGGGCTATCAGTTCCCCGAGCCCTTCCTGGTGAAGGCCGACGACGGCGTGACCGACTTGGCGGGCGTGATGTACAAGCCCTACGACTTCGACGCCAAGAAAAAATACCCCGTGATCACCTACGTGTATCCCGGCCCCCAGACCGAAGCCGTGAGCAAGACCTTTAGCGCACGCAACGCCGCCCACTGGCTGGCCCAGTTCGGCTTCGTGGTGGTAGAAGTGGGCAACCGCGGCGGCACACCCCAGCGGAGCAAGTGGTACCACAACTACGGCTACGGCAATCTCCGCGATTACGGATTGGCGGATAAGAAAGCCGCACTGGAACAATTGGCCCGCAAGAACGCCTACCTCGATATCAGCCGTGTGGGCATCTACGGTCACTCCGGTGGCGGCTTCATGTCGACTGCGGCGCTGTTGGTCTATCCCGACTTCTTCAAGGTGGCCGTATCGAGCGCGGGCAACCACGAAAACAACATTTACAACAACGGTTGGAGCGAAAAGCACCACGGCATCAAGGAAGTCAAAGACAAGGATGGCAAGGTCAAGTTCGAGTACACCATCGATCGCAACTCGGATGTGGCCAAGAACCTGAAAGGCAAACTTCTGCTAGTGCACGGCGATATCGATAACAACGTGCACCCCGCCAATACCCTTCGGCTGGTGGATGCGCTCATCAAGGCCAACAAGCGTTTTGATATGCTCATCATCCCCGGTGCCCGCCACGGTTTCGGTGCCGCCAACGATTACTTCAACTGGGTGCGCGCCGACTATTTCTGCAAGCACCTCCTTGGCGAATCCAATAGTTCCGTGGACCTCATGGAACTGGCCCGAGAACAGGCCCAGCGTGGCGAGCGGCGCGCCCAGCCCGAAGAGGGCGAACAGGATTAGGGGCAAATCCTTCGAATAACGGGCAAGGCTTCAACCTTGCCCTGCACGTCAAACCGCCCCCGTTGCGCTTCTGCGCGCCAGGGGCGGTTTGGTCTTGGGCGCTGACTCTGAGCTACTTTTTGGGTGCCTCATTGCTGGGGCTATCGATCTTGATCGCCTTGGCGGCCTCGCCCACGCGGAGGATGCGGACGCTGCGGATTTCATCGCCCTTCTTGAGCTTGGCCAAGGTCTCGGCACCGGCGATCACTTTGCCGATGGGGGTGGTTTTTCCGGGCAGGTTCTTTCCTGGAAGACTCAGGAAGAAGTGATTGCCGGTCCCCAACCCCAGGGTGCCCTTGGTTCCCTTTTCCCTGGCGGTGGTCACCGGCGGTAGGATTACGCCTGCCAAGGGCAGGGCCGCCTCGGAGTCCAGGATGGCTTCGGCACCACGACGCCCCGTGTCCGTGACCTTCCCAACGGGCTTCGGCGTGGGGCGAGGACCTCCGGGCGTAAACGCCACCTGGGCTTGGATGCCGGGGAGTTTTGCTTCTGCCAGGGCCACAAAATGGCGGGTGTGGGCAGGCAGGTTAACGGCATCCAGCGTCGTCATCACGCGGCCCTGAGTGGTCTGGAAATCGGCGTAGAGGCCATCGGGTAGGAAGAGGCCATCCCGGCTGAGCAGGCGGTCCAGGTTGGCCACCCCGTAGGCCATGACCGCCTGGCAGACCGCGGTGTGCTGCTGGTGCTCGGTGAAGGGCACAACCTCGCTGTAGGTATCCAGGAGCGTGTGCCAGTCACGGCCGTAATCGTGGTTGTTCAGGGGATTGCTTCCCGCGCTGCCGAGGGTGGGAATACCGTGGACCGAGAAGACCGTGATATCCGTGCCGCCGCCCTTTTCGGGGCGCACGCTGGGGAATTCATTCTTCTTGAGTTCGAAGGGGAACTTGGCGTTGTAGGTCTTTAGCGGGGCCGTGATCTTTTCGAAATCGGCATACCAGCTGGGCGCTACCGAGAAGCCGGTGATCGCACTGGGGCTACCATCCCGGGCCGTGGCCACGGAAATCTTGTTGTACCACTCAGGATGAGCCTTGAGCAGGGCGGTGGAGCCCACGAGGCCCATTTCTTCAGCAGCGAAAAGGGTGAGCATCACCGATCGTTTAGGCTTAGCACCCGAGGTGGCCAGCAGGCGAAGGGCCTCCATGGCGGTGCTGAAGCCGTTGCCGTCATCCACACCGCCGGTGCCGCCATCGAAGCTATCGAAGTGGCCGCCCACCACCACGTATTCGTCAGGCTTTTCGCTGCCTTCCAGCACTGCGATGACGTTGTGGTACTTTACCGGACCCATCTTGAACCAGTTGCGGATCTCGAATTCGAGTTCGACCTTCTCGCCTTTGGAAGCAAGTGCTTTGATCTCCAGAAACTGTTTTTCCGTCAGCTTGATATCGGGCAGCACCGGTAGGTCTTCCCAGCTCTTGACGCTGCCATCCATGATCTTGAGGGGTTCCTTACTGCTCTGGATGGTGCCGAGGGCCCCCCATTCTGCCAGGGCGCTCACCACCTTGGACATCTTCGTGTCCTTGCGGCCGTCCCGGGCAAAGCCTTCGTTCTGACCCGGCCAGAGCACCCAGGCGCCTTGGATAAGCGTTTTCAGGGGTTGAATGGCGGCCAGGGCGGTGGCTTCGAGCGCCGCCACCCGGGCGGGGTCAGGCTTCTTGGCACCGGAGGCCGTGGTCGTCAGCGCCACAAAGGCAGTAACAGCTTCTGGCAGCACTACAACGGGGCCGCGCTGCACGCCCTTGGTGCCGGCGGTGCAAGAGGGCGTGCCGAAATAAAGGGCCTTCTCCGAGGGGGTGATCATCTTGCCGAACCAGGGGCCGCGATTGAAGCCCACGGCGACCTCTCCCACTTCTTCCTTCCAGGCCTTGAGGCCCCATTGCTTGAGCTGCCACACCGCCCAATCCGTGGCGTTGTTGTAAGCATCCGAACCGGTGTAGCGGCCACCGAAACGGTTGGCGGCAATATCATTCCAGCGCATCACTTGGTTATCGCGCCGGCCCAACTCCAGCACCTTTTGGAGCACGGCGTCTTCTGAAGTCTGGGAGAAGCAAGGCCCGACCACCAACACCGCGGTCAGGAAAGTAAGGAGTGGAGAAATGGCCATGGATCTACCTCTGGAAGTAATTCATCCAGTTTAGAGTAGATGCCTTGTTTTGCGATGCATCAATTGATGACCCAAGCGCGGGAACCCCACGGAATCCCGCCAGGGCAATGATCAGCGATGCTGTCTACCTATGAATTTCGATCCGTTGTCAGATCCATCGCTCCAGACGGGCCAACACGTCCTCTCGCCCTAACAAATACATCGTGTCGAAAATGGGCGGACTCACGGGTTTGCCGCAAAGGGCTACGCGCAGGGCCTGAGCGAGATCCTTCAGCTTGAGGCCATTGGCTTCGAGGATGCCATTGAAGGCGGCCTGAAGGGTGTCGTGGGCGTAATCATCGAGCTCGGCGACCGCGCGTAAGGCTGGCTTGACGGACTCGGTCATGAACTTTTCCACGGCCTTTTCGTCGAACTCCGTGGGCCGTTCCCAGCAGAAGGCCAGGGATTCGGCCATCTCTTTCAGGCTCTTGCCCTTTTGCGTGGCCGTGATGGCGATGCGCTTCCAGTCCTCGTGCTTTTCATTCCAACTTTCCGGCATGAAATGCCGCAAATGAGGCTCCAACTCCTGCCAAGTGGCCCGCTGGATCAGCTTCTGGTTCATCCAGCTCAGCTTGTCCATATCGAAGCGGGCGGGGCTTTTCTGGATGTCCTTAAGGTCGAAGAGTTCGATCATCTGAGCATCAGTGATGAGTTCTTCTTCGGCGGTTTCCGGGGCCTGGCCATCGATCTTGGGGGTCCAGGATAGGCGTGCCAGAGCTAGGCGCACGGCGCTGGGGAGAAAACCCATCTCCTGGTATTCGGTGATGCTGGTGGCGCCGTGGCGCTTGCTGAGCTTGGCGCCGTCCTTGCCCAGAATCATGGGCACATGGCCGAACTCGGGGCGCTCGTAGCCCATGGCGTGATACAGGGCGAGCTGCTTGGGCGTGTTGGAGACATGGTCGTCGCCGCGCAAAACGTGGGATACATTCATGCCGGTGTCATCGACCACCACGCAGAAATTGTAGGTGGGTACGCCGATCTCGCAGGTATCCGCGGTGCGGGCGATGATCCAGTCGTCCATGCTCTCGGCGGGGAAGGCCAAGCGTCCCTTGATGAGATCCGTCCACACGATGGCGCCTTCTTCGAGCCAGGACTCGCTGCCTTCGGGCATGGCGAGGCGCACAGCGAAGGGCTCGCTGGCATCGTGGTTTTTATGGCGGCAGCCATTGCCCGCGTCTAAGCCTCGGTTGTATTGGAAGGGCACGCCCTTGGCTTCCACGGCGGTGCGGCGGGCATCCAGATCGGCCTTGGCGCAGCGGCAACGGTAGGCTTGGCCGGCGGCCAGGAGTTTATCGACGGCGGGTTTGTAGTGCGATTCCATGCGTTGCATCTGGCGGTAGGGGCCGTGGTCGCCGATCCATTGCGTGGGATCACCCGCCACGGGGCCTTCATCCCAATCCAGACCGCACCACGCCATGCCTTCTTCGATGATGCGGATATTGTCATCGGTGCTGCGGGAAAGATCGGTGTCTTCGATGCGCAGAATAAACCGGCCACCGTGCTTGCGGGCGAACAGCCAACAGAACAGCGCGGTGCGCACGCCTCCGATATGCAACATGCCGGTGGGTGATGGAGCGAAACGGGTGACGATGGGACGGGACATGGAACCTCGCAGTGCGGAAGGTTCCAGTATCGCCTAAGAGTTCGGGACAGCGCCTTACTTCAGGTAGAGCTTGAGCTTAATTTCCACGGGCCCTTTGCCGCTGAAGAGGCTGCGGTCTAGGACCACGGGCACTTCCACGATGCTGTGGTGGGCGGGCGCATGATCCTCCGCTTCCTGTTCCGGGATACCCATGGGTTCCGTGATGGGCATGTCCTCGATTTCCTCGAGATCATCCAGCATTTCGCCCGAACCCAACTCTTCGACTTCCAGGGGATGGAAGGTCGATTCGGGGGGCTTGGGGATGGCTGGAACGGGGATCGGAGCCAGAATTTCAGCCTCCTCCACCGCGCCGCCATATTTGTCGGCCAAATGTTTAAGCACTTGGCGGGCGATGCCGGTGAGGGTATCCCGCACGCCATCGCCTCGGACGGCGCTGGCTTCAAAGGTGGGCACATGAAAGCGATTGACCTCCCGTTCCAGCACATCCAAGGGCAGGGCGCTGGGGGTGTCGCGTTTGTTCCACTGAATCACATGGGGCATCTTGTCGAGGTCGGAGCCCTGGTCCTTCAGGTTATCGATGAGGTTCTGAAAGCTATCGCGGTTGCCTTCCAGCGCGTGCTCCTGGGAGTCGGCCACGAAGACCACGCCATCGGCTCCGCGGAGCACGAGCTTGCGGGTGGCGTCGTAGAATACCTGGCCAGGAACGGTGTAGAGCTGAATGCGGGTTTTCATTCCCCGAATGGTGCCCAGTTCGATGGGCAGAAAATCGAAGAAGAGGGTGCGGTCGGTCTGGGTGGCCAGGGACAGCATCTTTCCTCGCCCATCGTGCGGAAGCGAGTCGTAGATGAACTGAAGATTCGTGGTTTTACCGCAGAGCCCGGGGCCGTAGTAAACGATCTTGGCTGTCAGTTCTTTGGTTGCTGCGTTGAAGAGAACCATGCTGCCTCCGGTGGAGGAATGTCCTGCAAGCTTGCCCCATGCATCAATTGGGGGTCAAGGATCCTCGGATACCTATCGTCGATTGTGCACGAAAGCTCCACGCATCGCCTTTGAATTGAAATACATTGGTTATCCCCCTAGACTTCAACGAAACATACCCACCCAGAGGACGACATGGCCAAATTACTCGTTCAAGAGAGCACCGGGGTTCGAGAGTTCGAACTGGTGGACAACGAAATTCAGCTTGGACGCGAACTGGATAATTCCCTGCGACTGGCCGATCCCAGCATCAGTCGGCATCACGCGGTCATTCGTCGCACTGATTCCGGTTTCGAGGTTCAGGATCTCCAGAGCAGCAATGGAGTCCTGGTGAACGGCACTCGCGTTCAGACGGCGATTCTGCAAGATGGGGATCGGGTTACCCTGGGGCAAATCCAGATGACCTTCGTGGATCCGGCTGCCGTTACGTCCTTTGCGACCACCGTGGTTGCTGCCGGTGAGCCTGTCAATCCCCTGGGCACCATGCGCATGGATGCCAACGAGATGGCCAAGATTCAGGCCATGCAGCCGAGCGTTCCAGCCGTTCCGCCCCCGGTTGTGCCGGCGGAGGTTGTGCTGCCCGAAGCCCAGGCCACCACTCGGAACCCCGTTGGTGAACCCCGGCCCTTCACCTACGCCACTGTGGCTCCCGATAATCCAGCCCCTAGCTTCCTTCAACCCTACCTGCCGCCGGTTCCCGATGATGCTCAACCGACCGGCGAACGAGGCGATTTTGTCACGCGGTTGCTGGCTGTGCTGATCGATGGGGTGGTCGGGTTCATCGCCTACCTCCCTTTCCTGATCCTTAGTTTCGTGCCCTTTTTGGGCTGCATCATCGCCCCCTTGGGAATGTTGTTTGGGTTGGCCATGATGATCTTCCAGCTTTGGTGCATCGTGACCTATAAAGCCACCATCGGAAAGAAGGTCATGAAACTTCGTGTGGTTCGCGAGGCAGACCCTGCTGCCCCGTTAGATTGGGGAATTGTGCTGTTTCGCGCCTTGGGCTACTTCATCAACGGAATCATCGGTTTTGTGATCTATTTTATTATCGCGGCGGTGCTAGTCGGTGTGATCGTGGCTTCTGCTGGGCGTGGAGCCCCAATGATGCTCCTGTTGCTTCCGTTGGGACTGGTTGCCTATGCGCTGCCCTACCTGCTCATTTTGGGTGCCGAGCGCAAGGGCCTTCAGGACATGCTGTCCAAGACGATTGTGATCAAGGTCGACCGCTAGATATCTTTCTCCTTAAAGAAAACGCCCGCCCCGCCGATCGGCGGGCGTTTTCTTTAAGCGGTAAAGACTTCAGAACGGAATATCGTCATCAAAGTTGCCGCCGCCGGAGGGTGGAGGAGGCATGGGTTCGTCGAAGCCACCCTCGTCGCGGTGGGAACCGCCACTGCGGCCGCCACCGCCCTCATCCATCTTGCCCAGCATGACGAAGTTATCGCAGCGGATATCGCAGGTGGTTTTCTTGACGCCTGCCTGATCGGTGAATTCGCCATACTGAATGCGACCCTCGATCATGATCTGCTTGCCCTTGCGGAGATACTTTTCCGCGATCTCAGCCTGCTTGCCCCACACCACAATGCGGTGCCATTCCGTCTTTTCCTTTTTCTCGCCCTGGGGGGTCTTCCAGGTTTCAGTGGTGGCGAGACTGAAGCGGGCCAAGGCCTGGCCACCGGGGGTCATCTTCAGTTCGGGATCGCGTCCCAGGTTGCCGATGAGGATCACCTTGTTGAGGGAACCGGACATGCTTTCCTCCTTCACGACGGAGCTCTCCGCCGCACGAAAACCGCTCAGCCGTCTGAGGGTGGTAGGGTGTCCATGATGAACCGGGGGAACCTAGTGTCAAGCATCGTTATGGCCTGTGGCGACAAATCGGGTGCCGAGAAGTATTACCTTCCTGCCCTCCGCCTGGGGGGCTGGATTGGCACGGTCCAGATCGTGGCTCCTGGAGATGCTTTACCTGATTTGGATGCCATGGCGGGACTCCTACTGTGCGGTGGCGGGGATATTCATCCTCGCCAGTGGGATATGGATGAAGCTCTGCATCCCACGGCCGTGCCCGACGAGGCTCGGGACGCTTTCGAGCGGCCCTTGATCCTTAGGGCCTGGGAGGCCGGTCTACCAATTCTGGGCATTTGTCGGGGCGAACAGATGGTCAATGTCGCCCTCGGTGGCAGCCTCATCCAAGATATTCCCAGCCATTTCGGTTGCGAGCCCGATGTCCATCGCCACGGCAGGGCCGAGGTTCCCGACCGCCATCACCTTGTGCAGCTCGACCCTTCGTCCCGAATGGCCGCCCTGGTGGGCAGTTTGGAATTCCCTGTGAACAGCCGCCATCATCAAGCGGTGAAGCGCCTAGCACAGGGCCTGAAGGCTGTGGGGTGGCATCGAACAATCAGCCCCCTAGAATCTGGCCCGCTCATCGAGGCCATCGAAGCGGAGGATCCGAACCGCTGGGTCTTCGGCGTGCAGTGGCATCCCGAAAATCTGGTGGGGCTCGATGACGCGTGTGGTGCGGCGGCGCGTAGGTTCTTCCAGGGTTTTGTCGAAGCGGTGCAGCGCTTCTAAGTGCCCAACTACCCGAAGGATTCGGCATAGGCCTTAGACTTGCCTTCAGGAGGGGCCCATGGTCTCGGAAAAACCCCCGTTAAGGGTGGAGGGTCTGCGCAAATC
>JFJP01034082.1_pt1 | contig 16959 bp, 12 predicted proteins | sample 431651 | NCBI WGS metagenome assembly JFJP01 (sample SAMN02602958, study PRJNA72255) | Microbial mat metagenome, whole genome shotgun sequencing project. | biome: fresh water; feature: sink hole; material: water; isolation source: purple microbial (photo- and chemosynthetic) mats found in... | reverse complement strand
TGGTCGGTCGCAGCCGCCTTCTGGAGCTTCTTTTTGGCAGTCATCATGCCCGGAGAAAGCCCGATCAGGCGGTGGAGCGGGTTGAAAATGGGTTTCTGTTCCAAGCCGGCAAAGAGCAACGCTTCCCATTCCGACGGAGTGCGACCGACAGCCGAAGTGGGCAGCGACACAACCGGAACGTCAAAAAGGCCCGGCGGATCCTCCTCGCCGTCGGCGGAAAGGTGGAGAATGAGATCGAGCGTACCCCCGGCGCCCGTCACCGCGTCGTTCCAGTCCCGAAAGGCCACCGGATGCACCGTTTCAGGCATGCTCGCCATGACCGACGACCGGATGCCGACATGCGAACACAGGACACCAACCTGAAGTGAAAACAGCGTCATGGGAACCAACTTCTTGTAAGTTGGTGTACACTTACTACGTCAAGTCGATTTCTTCAAGCGGTAAGCAAGCAGAAGTATACCAAACCAAAGGTAGGGAAAGACCTGGAAAAGGCGCAAGGGATTGGTGATCATCCGGCTGAGTTCGGAGGTGCCTTTGCGGAACCCCCGGCGCGTGGGCCGCTTCTTTCGGCCTGCCATGATGCGGAACGCCTCTTCGGAATAGATGCTGATCTTGACCGGCAGGCCCTTGCCTTGGCGGAAAATCCACTTTTCGCGCCCGGCGATACCGGGGCCGAGGAGAAGCACGGTGGGCGTCGCCTTGTTGATGGCGGTCAGAATGGGCGCTTCGTTCTCGCGGCCGTAGAACCCGCTATGCCGTCCCACCAGCGTGAGACCGGGAAACGTGGCCCGCATGGTCCCTGCCACGGTTTGGAGGCCCTGGTGGTTTTCGCCCAGAAGGTAAAGGGTGTTCCGGCGTTCCTCGAGAGCGCCCAGCAGCTTGATGGTGAAGTCAAAGGGATGGTGGCGGATGGGCATGGGAAGCTTCAGGAAACGGCAGGCAAACTCCAGTGACTTGGAAACGGGCACGACGAGGGCGGCGCTTTGCAGGTGGCCCAGAAGTTCTGCGTTGCGGTTGGCTTTGAGCAGGGTTTGAAAGGTGAGGAAGATGATCGACCGGTGTTCAGTGCCCGAAGCGAACCCGCGGGCCAGCTCGGCGACCTGGTCTTCGGGAATGATGTCGAGCGGAACCTTGAGCAGACTTATGCGGGTGACGCTGGCGGGTCGTTGATGAACCATTGTGACCTCTCCTGAAGGATGATGTTGACGGCAGCAACGGCGTGGAGGGAAGCCGTTTCGGCCCGGAGAACTGCGGGGCCCAACCAGACAGGAAGCGCTCCGGCAGCGAGGAAATCGGTCACCTCAGCAGGGGACAGTCCCCCTTCCGGGCCAATCACCAGCCCCACTTGGCCGGGGGTGTCAGCAAGATAACGGTGAAGGCCCACCTTGGCAAGGGGACCTGGAACCACCACCTGATGGAACATGAGCAGCGGGCCGGCGTTGTCCCAATGGGTTGCGAGCGCGGTGGAAGGGAGGGGTGGCAACACTTCGCACACTGCGGTGTTGCCCGATTGCTGGGCCGCCTGCCGCGCGATTTGCTTCCACCGCAGCAGTTTTTTGGTCTCGTCGGCAGCACCTTCGAGGCGGCTGACGCAATGGTCCCCCTGAATGGGAACCACACGGGAAACGCCAGCCTCGCAGGCTTGCCGGATCACGTCGTCGAGTTTGCCTCCCTTGAGCAGAAACGGGAACAGCGTCAGCTGGCAACCGGGGCGACCGACCGGAACCCTCGCCAACACCCGGAAACAGGCCTGGTTGACGGTGACTGTTTCGAGTTCGAGCGAAAGATGCGCCGCCCCTTGGAGGGCAAGGATGCGGTCACCCGGTTCCAGGCGGCGCACCCGCGTCAGGTAGTGGAAATCTTGACCCTCGACAACAAGGAGCTCAGCGGCACCACACGTTTCGCCGGAACCCTCGGCCAGAACCAGGTGTTTCACGGAAGAACCAGAGGACCGCCAGAAAGGAGTTCGACCGCCTTTTGCAACACCACGTCGTAATCGAGGTCGATGGTCGGGGGATTCTGGTTGCGGGCTTTCCATTGTTCCACCCGCAGAAGGCGGGCCAGCAAACGTTCCTGGAGGGCAAAACCGGCTTTCTGCAGCTCGCGGGCGTAGGCCAGGGTTTCGGACGCGCCGGCGGAAGCGTGGGCCTTGCCCCAGGTTTCCAGCCGCTTTTCCGCCAGAAGCTTGCGGTAGATCTCGAGCTCGGCGTCGGTGAGATCGGGGTCGGGCACTTCGAGATCGGGCTTGATTCCCACCTTGTCGATGTTGACGCCGGAGGGCGTGTAGTACCGGGCCATGGTCAGCTTGAAACCAGTCTTGTCGAAGGGAATCACCTGTTGAACCGAGCCCTTGCCATAGGTGGTTTCACCCAACAGCAAGGCACGTTTGCGGTCCTTGAGCGCTCCGGCAAGAATCTCAGACGCCGAGGCGCTCCCCTTGTCAATCAGCACAATAATCTGCACGTCGTCGGGAACGGTCTGCTCGTTCTGGGCATCGAAGCTGGCCGACTCGCCGGGCACCCGAGACTGGGTGCTGACGATGACACCGTCCTGGAAAAACCGGCCACCGATGTCGGCCACGATTTCGAGCAGCCCGCCGGGATTGTTGCGCAGGTCGATGATGAGCTTGCCGAAGTTCTTGGCCACAAAGCCTTCGATGGCCCCGTCGAACTTTTCTTTGGTGTGGGCGTTGAACTGGGTGATGCGCAGGTAGGCGATACCGGGTTCAATCCACGCCGTCTTGACGGTGGGAACTTCGATGAGCGCGCGCCGCAAGGTAAAATCGAGCTTGGTGGCGCTTCCGCGCAAAATGGTCACCGTGACATCGGTGTCGGGTTTGCCCCGCAGCACCGAGAGCACTTTGTCGAGCGAATACGGGGTGACGTCTTCGCCGTCGATGTTGGTGATGTAATCCCCGGCCAGAAGGCCGGCTTTGTAGGCGGGAGTATCTTCAATGGGGGCAACGATTTCCACATAATGGTCGCGGACGTCGCCGGACTTATCGGCCTGGCCGGGATCCATCTTGTTGATGTACAGTCCCACGCCGCCGAACTGGCCGGTGGTGGTGTCGTTCATGCTCATCATGTCGGAGTCGCTCAGGTACAGGCTGTGCGGGTCTCCCAGGCTTTCAAACAGGCCTTTCATGGCGCCTTCAAAGAGTTTCTGCTGATCGGGCTCGTCGACATAGTTGCGCGTCACGAACGAAAAAACCTGTTCGAACATCTGCGCGTAGCGGCGTTCGGAGGCGGATTGGCTGGGAAGATTCTGCCCAAAAACCGCCGGCCCCAGGGTGAAAAACAGCACCACAAACAGCACGACAGCACCTGCTCCGGCGAGGGTAGAACCGAGCAGGATTTTCTTCTTTTCACGGGGTTCCATGGGCGCCAATATAGTACGTTACCCTTGACCGTGCATAGGTGCGGAATTAGAATGGAGATTCGGAGGCACGGTGTGCAGATCATTCCCATCGCGAGCGGCAAAGGTGGTGTCGGCAAGTCGCTGGTTGCCGCCAACCTGGCGATTGCTCTCGCCCAGGCCGGAAAGCGCGTGGTGCTCGCCGACCTCGACTTGGGAGGCTCCAACCTCCACCTGATTCTCGGCCTTCGGGGCATTCCCGTCGGCATCGGCACGTGGATCAACGACTCGACGCTCGACTTCGACGACATTATTGTCGATACCGACGTCGACAACCTGCGCTTCATTCCCGGCGATTCCGAAATCCCCGGCATGGCCAACCTGAAACCTCAGCAAAAGCGCAACCTCATCAAAAGCCTGATGGGCCTTCCTGAGACCGACATTCTGGTGATCGACCTTGGCGCCGGGACCAGCACCAACACCATCGACTTTTTTTTGATGTCGGGGCATGGCATTGTGATTACCACCCCCACGTTGACCGCGACGCTCAACGCCTACTTCTTTCTGAAAAACGCGGTGTTCCGCATTCTGGAGACGTCGTTCCAAAAGGGTTCGTGGGCCGAAGTCCAGTTTCACAAGCTGATTTCGGGCGGCGCCGCGCTGCAAAAACTGTACATCCCCAAGTTCCTCGACAAGGTGAAGGAAAAAGACCCGGTAAGCCACGCGGCCTACCTGAAGGCCGCCGCCAATTTTCAGCCCCGGTTTATTTTCAACATGCTCGAGGATCCCAAAGACGTCGAAAAAGCCAACAAAGTGCGCCGGTCCTGCCAGCAATACCTCGGGTACGATTTGGAACACCTGGGGGTGATCTACCGCGACGAGCTGCAGGACATCGCTCAAGGGTCGCGGTTGCCCATTGTGTTGTACAAGCCGCAATCGGTGTTGTCGCAGGCGATTTACCGCATCGCCGACAAGATTCTGCCCTTTGACCGCGAAGGTACGGGGCCGCTCGATTTTCAGGCGCTCGAAGAAAGCCACCAGACCGCCGTGATGGAGGCCGAGGTCGACTTCGAAGCGAAAATGGCCTACCTGCAGGAACTGCTGCAAAGCGGTGCGTTGACCATGGGTGACTTGATGGAAACCGTCAAGACGCAGCAGTTCGAAATCAATCAGCTCAAGAAAGAAAACCTTTTGCTGAAATCAAAGATCGTCAAGGCCATTCAGGCCGGCATCAAGCTGTAGGCTGCTCATGGCGAGCGGGCTGCATTTCAAGGGCACCATTGGTGTCGAAGTTGATACGTTGCTCCTGCATGCCTTTCTGGTCCTCGCCAAAGAAGGTGACCTCGTTTACGACGATGGCGCCGTCCTCCGCATTCTTTCCGACGCCGGTGTCACCTCGGGTTTTGAGGCGGGCGAGGTGACTGAAGCCGTCCAGCGGTTCGCCAAGTCCAAAGAGGTTCGCGCCCGCGTGCAGGTGGCCCATGGCGAACTTCCCGACCCGCCCCGCGGCGAAGAGTGGCTCTGGGAAGAGACGCTGGCCCTGCCGGAAGACGTGAAAGAGCTTGCCTCCAAGGTGGTCAAGTCGGCTGGTCATCCCGAAGTGTACCAGGTGCGCACCGAAAAGGTGCACGTGCAGCGCAAGGTCGAAGTGAAGGGCGGCTTGTTTGGACAGGACCGGCACGAAGAACTCGAAACTGTCGTGGAAAACCGCGAAGTTCGCGAAAAAGTGCTGGTCGACCCGCATCCCGGCAAGGTGTATTTCGTGAACGCGGGGACGAGAGTGTCGCAGGTGGCGCCCCCTCGCCAAGGCAAACCGGGGCTCGACCTCGCGGGAAAGCCTTTAGCCCCACCGCCGGTTAAGCCCACCCCGTTTTACGCCGGAAAGTATTTGCTGCGACAGAAGGCCGAGGTATTGGCCGAAACGTCGGGGTTTCTGCGCATCGGCCGCAACTGGGCCGACATCGTTCCCTTTGAGCAGCACCGGTGGGAAATCACCTTCTCGGCCGACAAGACCAGCGCGTTTTTGACCTTCGAACCGGGCAGCAGTCATGCCCAGCCGCTGTCGGTCGACGTGATTTTTGCTTTTTTGGCGGAAAACAAATTCCCGGCCGAACGCGTGCCTTCGGTGACCGAGTTTCAGCAACTGATCGACGCCGTGACGCGGTCTCGCAAGTCGCTGTTCAGCCATCCGCTGACGCCCGAGCGCGAGGGGAGTTTTGAGGTGCACTTTGCGCCCGACCGGAGCCAGGCTTTCCTGACTATCCTGAAGCCCTTGGGCGGTGCCGACCCGATTGACCTGAAAACGCTGGGCACCAAACTGCGCGAAGCCAACCTGAAGGGCTTCAATTTTGAAACAGTGAAAGGCTCCATTCTGGAGTTCCTCAACGGTCCACAAACCGAACTCAAGGATTTCCTGCTGGCTTCGGCCAAGGCGCCCGTGCCTGGCGGCGACCGGTTGCTCGAGTACCGGGTCGGTTTTTTGCCGGACGAGGAGGTCGTGGCACTCCGCAGCGGCTTTGAGGCCAGCCCCCAAACCATGGATGCGCTGGAAAAAGCCGCCCCCGTCCGTTCGGGCCAGGTTTTTGCGGTGTTCCGCCAGCCTGACGATGCCCCGGGCGAAGAAGGCGTGGACGTCTCGGGCCAGCGGATTCCCCCGGCCCCGGGCAAAGAACACCCCGTGGTGCTGTTGAAGGGCGTGCGGCGTAACGGCGACAGTTTTGAGGCCACGCAGGACGGGCTGCTGGAAGTGGGCCGCCAGGCCGGGGTGCTGGCCTTCCGCATCCGGTATCACCTCGACGCTATGGTCGTGGTGTCGCGCTCGGCCGACAACATGGAGGCCTATTTGACCCTCTCGGAGGGCAAAGGTTCCGGAAAACGTCTGGCTCGCCCGCTGCTGGACGCGGCCCTGTTGCGGGAACAGGTGCGGGAAGGCGTGCTGGCTGCCAAGTTGGACGAGGCTCTCCGTGCCGTGCAAAGCGGTGCCGCCGTCGACAAATGGCTGATTGCCAAGGGCATTCCGCCAGGAAATGACTTGGACCACCGCCTGTCGTTTACCACGCCCTTGCGAAAAGACGCCAGCGGACGCCGCCGTTGCCCTGTGAGGGCCGGTGACCTCGCCGCCGAATACCAGCCCCCGGCCGAAGGGCAGGTAGACGGAGTCGATGTACTGGGCAACGTGATTCCCTCGAAAGACATGGAAGTGCGCAGCCTGGTCATTTCCGAAGACTACGAAATGCTGGGCACCGAGGACGGCCGCCAGCAGATCAAGGCGCTCAAAACCGGCGATCTCGTCTTTGACGGGGAATCTTTGTCTCTGTTGAGCCAAGTCTCGGTGGCGTCGGTTTCCCAGGGCAGCGGAGGAATCAAGTTCGGCGGTGAGGTGGTGGTGTCGGGTCCGGTGGAGTCGGGTGCCTACGTGATGGCGGGAAATGTGAAGGTCCGCGGCCGAGTCGGCGCCGCGTTGTTGTCGTCCGACAGCAATATCCAGGTGGCCGACGGCATCCACGGTGAGGGCAAGGCCGTTCTGCGGGCAAAGAAACACGTGTCGGTCGGCTTTATGGAGCGTTGCCTGGTGATGGCCGTCGGCGACGTGCACATCGGCAAGTCGGCACTCAACTGCACCTTGCGCGTCAACGGCAAGATCTACCAGAAAACCTCGGGCGGCGGCATCGTGGGTGGCCTCACCAAAACGCGGTTGGGCCTCGATGTGATGAACCTGGGCGCGCAGACCGGCATCACCACGCAGATTTCCTTTGGTCAGGACTACCTGATCGAGGACCAGATTGTCGCCGAAGTGAAAGAGACCGAAAAGCTGCGCCAGTCCATTGTGCATCTGGACGCCATCATGCGCCGGCTTTCGGGCGTCAACGACCGGGAAAAACTGGGAAGTGCCGCCCGCAAAAAAGTGCTCTTGATCAAGATGCTCGAAAAGCGCAACCTCAAACTGATTCAGTTGCGCGACAAGTTCGAACCGCATACGCCCAGCGAGATTGTGGTGAGGGAAGCTCTGTACCCCGGGGTTTCCATCGAGAGCCATGGCCGTCTGTACGAAGTCAAAACCCGAAAAACTGCGATCCGGCTTGTGTTCAACCAGCAAACCGGTCATATCGAAGAATTCCCCCTGGCCTAACGGAGAGAATATGCCCCTTTACGTGATGTTTCCCGACTGGATCAAACCCGAGATTCTCCCCTTCCTGCCCATCCGTTGGTACGGGGTGATGTACATCGTGGCGTTTGTCGTCACGTACTTTTTGTTTCTCCACCAAGCGAAAAAGGAAAAGGTCGTCGTTGAGCCGGCCAGTGTCCAAAACTTCTTTTTTTCGGGTCTGGCAGGCATGTTGGTGGGCGCCCGCATTTTCGCTACCCTGATTTACGACACCACCGGGCGCTACTGGCAGAGCCCGTGGTTGATTTTCTGGCCGTTTGCCGACGACGGCTCGTTTACCGGTTTTGCTGGGATGTCGTACCACGGCGCCGTGCTGGGCATTATTGTCGGCCTGTTTGCGTACGCCGCCGTCAAAAAGATCGACCTGCTGCGGTGGGGCGACTGGGTGGTGGCCGGGGCACCGCTGGGCTACACCTTTGGCCGCCTGGGAAACTTTATCAATGGGGAGTTGTGGGGACGGGCGACCACCGCACCGTGGGGAATTGTGTTTCCTGGGGCCGAACCGCTGCCCGTGAAGGAACCGTGGGTGCAGGACGTGATGCAGCAGACCGGCATCACCCAGACGGTGACTATTGCCGGCGCCGACTACGTGAACCTGCCCCGGCATCCTTCGCAACTTTACGAAGCCTTCGGCGAAGGGATTCTGCTGTGGCTGGTGATGTGGTTCCTCGTCAAGCCGTTGGCGCCTTTCAAAGGGTTTATGGTTGGCGTGTATCTGATCGGTTATGGGCTGATCCGCTTTGTCATTGAGTACTTCCGCAACCCCGACAAGGGTCTCGACTTCATCATCGCGTTTGAACCCGGCGTAAGTACCAGCCATCTGGCGATACCCCTGCTCAACTTCAGCATGGGGCAGATTCTCTGTGCCGCCTTGGTGGTGTTCGGGGTGCTGTGGATTATCGGCTGCGGCCTGTACGCTAAGAAGACCGGTCAGGGGCGCGCACGGGCAGCCTGACGGTAAAGGTGGAGCCGCTACCGGCCTCCGATCGCAGCTCGATGATTCCGCCCAAAGATTTGGCCAGGTTGTCGACGATCGACAGCCCCAAGCCCGTGCCACCCTGCATCCGTTTGGTAGTAAAGAACGGCTGAAAGATCTGGCTTTGCACCTCGGGGGCCATGCCCGCCCCGTTGTCGGTCACATGGATCTGAAACAAGGCAGTGTCCGCGACGAGCTCGGCAGTCACCCGGATGGTACCGGCCTGATCGGGCAAGAAGGCGTGGTGGTGGGCGTTCATCACCAGATTGGTGACGATTTGAAACAACGTTCCCGGGTGATTTTCGACGGTGAGATTCTCGGGGCACTCGAGGACCACCTGGTGGGGAAACTGCTTGAGGGTAGGTTGCAGACTCACCACGATCTCTTCGAGGAAGGGGCGCAGAGAGAACGGACGCCGTTCATCGATCACCTGGTCGGTTCCCACCTTTTTGAAAGTCTGGATGAGGTTGGCGGTCCGGTCGAGTCCGGTCTGCAGCAAACGCAGGCCAGAATCCAGATCGGTGAGAAACACGCGCATTTCGGCAACGGTGAGGGTCGCGTTTTCGATCTTGGACTTCACCTCGCCGGTGCGGCTGGCCAGCCACGACGCCATCGTGATGCCATTGCCCACCGGCGTGTTGATTTCGTGGGCCACGCCTGCCACCAGGCTACCCACCAGAGCGAGCTTTTCCGACTCGATGAGGCTTTCGGTACGCTGGTGGATTTCGGCTTCCATCGAGCGGTTGTGCAACCAGACTTGCTCGGCCAGCGCGTTGAAGCCAGCAGCCAAAATGCCCAGTTCGTCCCGTCGGGTCACGACCATGCGCGCCAGCGGGTCGTTTTGGCGGAACGCGAGCTGCACCGCCACCATGGCGTTAAGCCGGTTGGCGACCTGGCGCCACGACAGCGTCACGGCCATCAGCACCGCCAAAAACAGCAGGATCTGCGATAGAACCAGCGCCCCGATACTCACCATGACCTGCTGGCGGCGCGGCTCCTGCGTCATCTCGAGTTCTACCCTGCCAGTGATGTCGCCTGCGTATTCGATGGTTGCGGACCGCGTGGTCAGGCGGCTGTCGGAATGGCGTCGCGCAACCGCCGGCACGCTCCAGACTTTGCCGCTGACCGCTTCGGTAACCGTGATGGAGATGATTTCCGGATTTTCAACTTTGGTGTCGAGGTAGTTCGTGATGGAGCGTTCGTCGAGATTCCAGACCAACGAATCCAAGGCGGCCGAGATTTCCCTCGACTGGCGGTCGGCCTCGGTTTCGAGCGCATCAAGCGTGGTGTTGTACAGCCAAAAGGCTGCGATGGCCGTCCACGCCGCTATGAAAACGAAGACGCTGAGCGCTGCCGAGAGCAGAATGCGGCCGAGGAGGGATGACGCCTTCATCCCAGCGCCTCGAGGCTTTCGGGGGCGATGCCGTTCAGCTGGTACGGGTGGATGTTGTACACCCAGCCGGCGTCGAAAATGTTGAGAAAGTCGTTGAGGGGGCGCACGGAAACCGTCAAACTGTAAAACCGCGTTCCGGTGGTTTCCTGCTGGCGGCGGATACCCGAACGCACGGCCGCCGGGATTTTGGGAACAGCGAAATCGGAACAGACCAGCACGTCGGCGTCGCGGTAGCGGCCCTCCTGGAGCACCTTGAGTGTTTCGCGCAGGGCGAGGGAGAGGTCTGTCCCGCCGTGGAAGCTGAACTCCAGAAACTGGAGCAGGCCCGGAAGCTGCCGGGCGAGATCGGTGACTTCCAGACAGCGGACACCGGCCGAAAAGTTGATCACAAAGCACGGGCGTTCTTCTTCGAGGGCGACGCGAACCAAGGCCAGCACGGCCGTTTTGGCGACTTCTTCGGGCTTGCCGCGCATCGAGCCGGAGGTATCGAGGCAGACGATAATCGGCCCCCGTTCGTTGCGCTTTTGCTGCTCATTGCTCCGTTTGGCCTGCAAAACGGCGGGCGGCGACGGGGTAAAGTGGTCCCAGGAGAGCAACTCGCCCTCGGCGGCCTTGCGGAAAAACAGGGTGCTGGTATCGGGAAAGGCCAACAGGGCCAGCTCGCTGCTGAGCGCAGTGCTCCATTCGGCGCCAAACCGTATGCCGCGGATTTCTGTTTTGCCCGGCTCGGGGTCGGGCCGTGCTTGCGGGGGGAGCGGAGGGGGAACCGGCGGTTTGCTGCGGGCCCGGTAATCGCGGCCCAGCAGTTCGGCGATGCGGCGCAGGGCCGGGGTTTTTTCGAGCTCGTCGGCAGCTTTCTGCAGCGGGCCAAAGTTGAGCGAATCCCAGTTGCCCTCCTCGAGATCCCAGCCGATATCACGGTCGGTCAGCAGCGACTTGACGGCTTTTTCGGCGTCGAGCAGGCGCTTGACCCGCACGAGCAGGCTTTGGTGAAACTCGGGCAGGGCGGTGGCCTGGCGGCGGGTTTTCGCGGCCTGCTGGCGGAGGCCCCGCTGCGTTTGCCACTCCCGGGCGAGCGCGCGGGGATGCTGGGCGTGCGCCGCCCATACCGCCGTTTGTTCGGGGTACAGGGTTGTCAGGAAGGTCTGAATGTCGGAACCGCCGACGGCCCCGTCGCCCGGGTGTGTCCCCGCTTCGATGGGAGCCAGCAGGTGCGCTTCCTGGCGATCGAGAGGGTCGGGTTCGCTGGTTTGGTGCTTCACCCAGCTCTCGATGGCCTTGGCGGTGCGCGCCGACCAGCGGGCCGGGGTGGCGTCTTCGTCGGCTTCGCTGGCCCACGGCCATAGGTGCTCGCGGTGGGCAAACCAGCGGCGCAGGTAGGTTTCGCCGGGCAACCGCCGTTGCAGTTCGACCTCGAGTCTCACCGGGTGCCATCCCCCGGGTTGCGGGTTTCCATCAGAGTTTCGAGCTCGACCAGCAGATCGCCGGCCGTGAGGGCGTCGCGGTCGAGGCTTTCGCGGCAGGCCAAGGCCCACTGCGGCGAACGGACCCCGCAGAACAGGTGGTCGCGGCTGGCGGCGGCGCGGTCGTCGGCCAGGGCTTCGAGCTCGTTGCGGGCTTTCAGCAGCTCGGCCGCCAAGGCTTCGGCACGCTTTTCCCAGGCGCGGACGGCCTGCCCGTCGGGGATCACCTTGTCCCACAGAGTCAGCTCCTCGGGGCGGCTTTCGAGCGCGTACAGGCGGCCGTCGATATCGATTTCGGCCGGGGCGCCGGTAGCCCGCAACTGGTGCTTTTCGCTGTGACGGAACGGCCCATACGGGGTGAAGAAGAACAGTTCGCCCTCCAATTCCTCGTCGGTCTTGAGCAAGGCGTAATCTTGGGCCCACACCTTGGCGGCCAAGGAGCCCGGATACGACAGCACGGTGTGGTATTCGCCATCCTGCAGCACCGGTTTGGGCCGCGTGACCTTGCGCTCCTTGAGCGTGAGGGCGCGCAGTTCGTTGCGGAGGGTTTCCAGGCGCGCTTCGAAGTCGTCGAGGGAAACCGGCGACGGCCAGCCGAAATCTCCCAGCGTCTGGGTGAGTTTGGAGACAACGGCGGGGCGTTCGTCGGGCCGGTGCCACAGCATGTGCTCCAGAAGGCCCAGGTCGAGGCTGTCGACGGCTGAGCGTCCGTGCAAAAAGGCGCAGGCGCGCAACACGCGGACGGCCTTTTTCCAGCGCCGGTCGGACACGTAGGGCCCTTCGGCGAGAGCTTCGCGCAGGCCCGTCAGGGCCCCGAGCACCTCGTCGGGGAGCGCGATGGCGTCGAGCTGGGTCTGGATGGTTTGCCACTCGGCGGCGTCGAGCCGGTCGTCCTTTTCGGCGGAGGGTACGGCCAGCGTGGTGGCGGTGCCCGACGAGACCAGGGCCACAAAGGCCTCGGCGGACGAAACCGGCCCCACCTCGAGGCGCAAAATGAAGCGGTCCCAAAAGGCCTCGGCGTTTTCTTCGGAATCGGGAAGGCCGTTGGACGCGGCGACCAGAAGCTTGAGCGGCACGTGGAGTTCGGCGCCGCCGTTGCGGAACACTTTTTCGTTGAGTATGGTAAGCAGCGAGTTCTGGATAGGCGGACTTGAGCGCCAAATCTCGTCGAGAAAGGCCACATCGGCCTCGGGCAAATATCCGGCCGTTTTGCGCTCAAACACATCGCGGTCGCGCAGGCCGGCGATGCTCAATGGTCCGAAAATCTCCTCGGGGGTCGAAAAACGCCCCATCAGGTACTCGAAGGCGCGCGCGTTCTTGAAGGCCCCCTTGAGGCGCCGGGCGACCAGACTTTTCGCCACCCCGGGCGGACCGAGCAGAAAAAGGCTTTCGCCGGCGATCAGCGCCAGCAAGCCCAGCGACAAGGCCGCCTCGCGTTCCAGAACCCCGGCGCTGAGCGAACCCAGCAGTCGGGAAAATCGTTGTTGCATAGGCTATCATGAACCGGAATCCCGCGCGCGGGAAGGGTGTCTGGTCGCGAAGTGAGCTTTTGCCTACAATACGACCATGGACCACCCGATTGTCGACTTTGATCCTCACGAAGATGTGCTTTTTCCCCGTCCCGTCGAGCAGAAATACACCTCGCAAGAGTTCATGGACCACATCGTCCGTTACGAACCTGACCCTGGCAAGACAGCCATCTGGCACCTCGGGCAAAACTCGTGGGTCCTCAAAGGGGCGTCGAGCCCCGAGGCGAACGGAAAAATCGTCGCTATTGACCCCTACCTCACCGACTTTTGTGCCAGCAAACGAACCCGCCACCGGGTTCCCAAAAGCCGCCTGCTGCCGGTGTTCATCGAACCGGAGGACCTGAAGGCCGACGTGGTGGTGGTGACGCACAGCCACGCCGACCATGCCGACCCGTTCACGCTGGAGCGGTTGGCGATCAAACACTCGGCCACCTTTTTGTCGCCGTGGCAGGGCCTCAAGATTCTCACCGACGCCGGCATCCCCGAAAGCCGCCAGTTGCTGATGCATCCGCTGCAGACGCGTACCGTCGAGGGCGTCGACTTTACGGGCACCTTCGCCGAGCCCACCGACTTCACCGACCTGAACCACATGGGCTTCGTGGTGCGTTTTCCCGGCGGCAAGGCGTACTACAACTCCGGCGACACCGCCAAGACGGCCCTGCTGGAACACGTGAAGAGCTTTCACCCCGAGCTGATGAGCATTTGCATCAACGGCGGGTACCACAACCTGAGCCATTGGGAGGCCGCCGAGCTGACGGCCCTCATCCACCCCAAGGTGGTGATGCCGGCCCACTACGACATGATGCCGCACAACCTGCAAAGCCCGCACATGTTCCGCAAGAGCCTGTACGAGAAGACCAAGACGGTGCAGTACTACCGGCTGGACTACTACACCGCATACGAGTTTTAGGGAACTGCGTGAGGTGCTTGGAGGGCCGCCAGAGGCGGGTTCTTGGGGGCGAAGCCCACAAAACGAAACCCCGCAAAGGACCGACCGGAGGGGTCTTTGACTCCTCCGGTCACGCCCTTACTCCACCTTGACGCGCTGGATGCGGGCACCCAAAGCCGCGAGCCGGGTGGCGATGTTTTCGTAGCCGCGCTCAATCTGGTACACGTTTTGGATGGTGCTCTGGCCCTCGGCGCACAGGCTGGCGATCACCAGTGCCATCCCCGCACGCACGTCGGGGCTCACCAAATCCATGCTCTGCAGGCTGGCCGCGCCGCTGACCACCGCACGGTGCGGGTCACACAGAATAATGCCGGCGCCCATGCCGATGAGCTTGTCGACCCAGAACATGCGGCTTTCGAACATCTTGTCGTGGATGAGAATGGTGCCCTGGCACTGGGTGGCGACCACGGTCATGATAGGCAGAATATCCGGCGGGAAACCCGGCCAGGGGCTGTCGTCGATCTTGGGAATCTGGCCGCCGAGGTCGCTGACGATCTTCATGGGTTGGCCGGCCGGCACCCGGATGGAGTTGCCTTCGGTCTCCCAGTGGATGCCCAGTTTGGCAAACCCGAGGCGCGTCATGCGCAGGTGCTGGGGCTGAACGTCGTCGATCACCAATTCGCTGTGGGTGCAGGCGGCCAAACCGATCAGCGAGCCGACTTCCATAAAGTCGGTGCCGATGCGGAACTCGGTGCCGTGCAGGACTTTCACGCCGTCGATTTCGAGGATGTTGCTGCCGATGCCCCGAATCTTGGCACCCATGGCATTGAGCATGTTGCAAAGGTCCTGCACGTGCGGTTCACCGGCGGCGTTCTGAATAATGGTTTTACCCTCGGCGAGAACGGCGGCCATGATGGCGTTTTCCGTCCCGGTAACCGAGGCTTCGTCGAGGAACAGGTCGAGCCCGACGAGCTTGTTGGCCGTGAGCGTGTACACGGTGTCGACTTCGAAGCGCGCGCCGAGTTCGCTGAGCGCCAGAAAGTGGGTGTCGAGGCGGCGGCGGCCGATCACGTCGCCGCCGGGGGGCGGCAGGATCACCTTGCCGACGCGGGCCAGCATGGGACCGGCGAACAAAATGGACGCGCGCACCTTCTTGGCAAGGTCGGCCGAGATGTCGTGTTTCTTGATGTTGGTGGTGGTGACCAGAAACGTGTTCGGCGCTTCGCGGACCACGGTGGACCCGAGGTCGCGGAGAATGTCGAACATCACCAGGATGTCTTCGATTTCGGGAACGTTGGTCAGGCGGATGGGCTCACTGCTGAGCACCGGATGCGCCCGGAAAGGGGGTAACCCCCGTCGATGACGTATTTATGCATGGGGGCATTATCCGGTTGGCCCCGGGGGGTGTCAAGAAACGGCCGAGGTCGGGGGCTCCGAGTGCGGAATTTCGTGGTACAATAATGGTATGAAGCAAGCCCTTGTTTTGACGGCGGTCCTCTTGCTGTTGGCCTCGTGTTCCCTGTTCCCCCCGAGCTCAAGCGGCGGACCGGTAAGAGACGGAGCCTTGGGGTGGCTGACACCCGCGCCGGGAAGCAACAAGCTGGGCGCCGCTGACCTGGCCACGAGCAGCCAAAGCCCCTCCGCCGAAGGCACGCAGCGAACCGTGGCCGAAACAGACATCTACTGGAATGATGCCACCAACCACATCCTTTATGTTGCCAATCCGTGGAAGGGGCTGATGGCCTTGAATATCGCCGATCCTCTCGCCCCGGCCCTTTCGGGGCGTCTCGCCTTGCCCGGTTCCCCCTACGAAATGGTCGACGCCGGCGGGCAGTTGGCGGTGATGTCGAACCCCGGCGGAAACAGCACCAACAGCGTGGTTACCTTCGTGACCAAGCCAGTCGCCGGCGTTCTGGCGTCTACCGGCACCGTTGCGCTGGGTGGGGCGATCGTCGACTCGCGGGTGGTGTCGGGCGTGGGTTCGGGCTCGGTGCTGGTAGTCGCCACCAACGAGTGGGTCGACACGTCTGCGGCTGCCTCAACCTCAACCTCAACCGGCGGAACCTCGTCGTCGGTGAGTGTGAGCCCGGGGATGTTCGCCGGCCCCACGTCGTTTCAGGCCACCGTCTGGGTTGTCGATCTCGGGACGGGTCAGAAACTCTCGCAGTTCAGCGTCCCGGGTTCCTGTTCTGCCGTCAGCGTCAGCGAAGAGGCTGTTTACGTGGCCTCCAGCGCGGTCGGCTGGGGAAGCCGGTTCCACCCTGACGCGGTACGAAATCCAGGCCGATGGCACGTTGGCGCCGAACCCGAAGCAGGTGGCCATCGGCGGTTACGTTCAGGACCGCTTTAAGCTCGACGACGACGGCGGCATTTTGAGAGTGGTCGAAATGGTCTGGACGTCGGACTGGACTTCGCGCTCGACCAAGGTGTTCAGCGTCGACTTCACTGGCCCGACCGCCGTTTCGCACGAGGCCGACGGGTTGGTGCTCGGAACGGGGGAGAGTCTGTTTGCCACCCGTTTTGACGGCGATTATTGCTATGTCGTCACCTTTTTGCAGATCGATCCGTTGTTTTGCATCTCGCTGGCCGACCCGTTCCACCCGGTGCAGGTCGGGCCCGAGTTGAAGGTGCCCGGCTATTCCACGCACCTGGAAGTCGTCGACACGGACGCCGGAAAACGCCTGTTCGCCATCGGGATCGACAACACCATCGGCTGGAAGGTGAAAGCCAGCCTGTTCGACATTTCGAACCCCGCCGCCATGGCCCACGTCGATGACCTTTTTCTGGGTGACGGGTTGGGATACACGTGGTCGGGTGCCAACTGGGACTGGAAACGCGTCAACCGCCTCGAGGGGCTGGGCGCCTTTGCGCTTCCGTATGCCAGCTACGACCCGACGTCGTATCAGACCTCCTTCGACGTCGCCATCGTCGATTACGCGGCGGGAACGCTCAGCCAGCGGTGTCGCCTACCCGATTCAGGTGACGTGGAGCGCACCATCGCCTCGAGCGCGGCCGACGTGGTCTACACCTACGCCGCCGACCGCCTGCAAACCTGGCAGCTCGCGATTACCCCGGTGCGCGTGGCCGAGACCGTTTTGGCCGAAGACGTCGCCTGGGCCACCGAAGACAGCGGGCGCGGCCTCAAGCTGGTCCACCGCGACGGAAAAGTGGTCTTGCAGACCTTTGATAC
>JFJP01027206.1_pt1 | contig 16960 bp, 16 predicted proteins | sample 431651 | NCBI WGS metagenome assembly JFJP01 (sample SAMN02602958, study PRJNA72255) | Microbial mat metagenome, whole genome shotgun sequencing project. | biome: fresh water; feature: sink hole; material: water; isolation source: purple microbial (photo- and chemosynthetic) mats found in... | reverse complement strand
TTAATTATTTTTGGTTTTTAATTGTTTTTTTTTAAATTTTTTAAGTTTTTAAATATTAATTTTTAAATTTCCTTTTTTTTTTATTCCTCTTGAATTTGAAGCGTTTTCCACTATTTATAATTAAGCACAGTGTGCCAAATATACATTGTATTCGTCAATGGAACTTTTACATAAGGAATCCAATTTTTTTTAACGAATTCTTCCACCTCAATATCATCCTCTTCTGCACTTCTGAAACCCCTTTCTCTCCCAAAATCTAACATAAAATCAGGATTGATTTCACTGCTTCCATAATCAAAGCCATATTGGTCAAAAGCAATATCTTGATTTTTCAAACTCTTGATATTTTTTTCAATTTGAAAAAGCAGCAATTTTTTTTTAAAATATTCAAAAGGCCAAAAATTAGCTTTGATTTGATAATTTAACATCCAATAGTTCCAAGCGATTCTTTTTTGAGACCGAATAATAAATAATAATATATTCATAATGAATCTGGGCATATGAATAGAATAACGCACCAATTCATTGATAAAATGTGTACCAGTTATGACTTCAATATTCAAATAATTCACAAAGTGCATCAAAGTTTCAGAGTCCATATATTTTAAGTTAAGTTGATTTTCAATAAAATCTTTGTTTTCTTCGAAAAGTTTTCTTAGCTTATTGACATCCTTTTCCAATAAATCATGAATATCCACACTATTTGCAATTAAAGCAGATTTAAAATAATCAATCAAAACTTTATGGGCATCATACTGTTTCTTTTCAAATTTCTTTACTTTTTCTTTTCTCTGATGAGGAGTAAAAAAATGTGTTGGGTAGGCATTTGGAAACAATAAGATATAGGCAGGTAATATTAATTCAGCAAAAGGAACTACGATAAAGAAGGTAAAAGGAACCAATTTCAAGATTTCTTTCTTTATTCTTCTGATCTCATGTAACTCATAAGCGGTCCATAAAGAAATATTTCTACTTTTTTGCTTCAAAACTCGTCGATAAAGCTTCACATCTTGCCAAGACTTTTTGCCACCTTGCTTGATTGTATGATACATTTCTTTGACATAGACCACAACCATATTTTCTTGAGCAGGAACTAATGCATGGGTGTCCGATTGAGTCTCAGCCTCAACCTCTGCTTTTTTTCGTTTCTTTGCAAAATTGCAGGTCGGTAAATAAAAGAGGTTTTTGATGAAGAATGATAATGGAAGGTGATCTTTGCACTTAAGCATCACAAAATCTTTTTTTTTTAATATTTTATAAGAGGCAAAATTCTTATTAAGTTTATTTAAATAAAAAGCGAGCATTAAATGTTTTTGTTTTTTTTAAAAAAATTTCTATTTTTTTGTTCTTTATTTTCTGCCATTTCATATTTTCCATTCTGATTTGATCAATAGGATATTCATCGAAATCTTTTACTGTGATAAGTTTTTGCCTAATTTCAGTTTTGAAGTCTAAAGGTAGAAGTTCAAAGCTGGCTTTGTCAATATAATACATTTCAAATTTAGGGCTCTCAACCCTTAAAGTCAGTTTCGCCTTTAGTACAGACTCCATATCAATATTTTTATTTCCAGTTTGTTTTTCAATTTCTCCCATTGTCATAATTGTTCTTCCCCCCAAAATGTCTCCTTGTTTAAGAAACTTTAAGGTGATTGAAGTTGGTTTCATCTCAAAAAGAACTTCGCATCGCCCTTTTGAAATTATACAGAAATTCTTCAGTTGTTCGCCTTGAATTATTATTTTATCGCCTAATTTGTATGTTTTTTCTTTTAAATAATATGCAAATGGCAATAAAAGATAGGGCTCAAAATTTTCAAAAATTGGGGTTCTAAGAAGAGTTTGTATTTTTTCTTCAAGGCTTTGCTGTAAAATAGAAAAAAAAATCTGTTGATATTTTTCCCTTTTTAGAACTAAAAACACTGTCCTTTCACAAGTTTGCACTGTTGCTGTTCTTTTCGTTCTTTCAATATTTTGATCATTTTCTTCGATTCCAAAATAACTTTTGTTTTTTATTCCAAGAAAACTATTTCTTAAATGTTTTTCTTCATCAAAAGCCTTTGAATCCATATAATTTTCATAGCCACTATTTTTACTTTCATAGAACTTTTTCAAATAAGCTCGAACATCCTGAATTGTTAATTCATTGAGTTGAATTCGTTTGGAGGCTTTATTATTACTAGCATCAGATTTCTTTATACTCATCATTGCTAAATCGCCAAAATGATCTCCATCATAAAACGAATTTATTACAACATCAACAGGTTCTTCAGCTTTATACTTCCCTTTCCGTCTTAGTCTGATATCTACACTTCCTTTTATGATAATATACATCAAATCGCCATAATCTCCTTCTGAAAATATTCTTTCGTTTGCATTATACTCAATCAAACTCGATTGAAGCAATATATTTATCCTCGCGATTTTCGTGAATCGCTTAAAAAATTTCAATTTTTGTAGTATGTTGTCTAAATTTTCATATTTTCTCAAAGCAGGTTTCGTTCTAAATTCAAATTTGACTTCTTCAATTTCTTCGTAAGACAATGATTCTGGAAATGAAGCAATTTCTTTCATATTGAATCCTGGATTTTTATCCATTTGGATATGTGAAATAAATCCTTCAATTTTTTGTTTATAAACATTTTTCCCAAAAGAATTTCTTTTAAACAATGCTTCTTTTGACGCTGACAAACCTCTTTGGCAAATTTTTCTTTGTCCAAAAATTAAAGAAGGCCATTTCAATATTTCATATTCTGAACTGCTTAAATTATCATTGACATTATCATTTTCAAGTTCTTTTGAATGAGTTGATTCTTCACTTTTTTCTTTTAAATCAAGTTGCGATTCGTTGATTTTGTTGTTCATTTCATTTGAATGAACAATATTTAAAGAAGACTCTTTATGAGGCGAATTTGTTTTTTCTTCAAGAGTTTTTGATTGCTTTGATTGGTGAATTTTCGTTTGGATTTTAGGAATAAAAAGCACTTTGTTTTTAGAAATATATGTGGTTTGACTTTTATGAATATAAGGTTTTTGATTTGAAGTTTTGTTAAATTTTTCAGGGTTTTCGGGTTTTGCTTGAGAAAAAATTGAGGATTTTGAAACAACTTTTATATTTTTTTTAAATTTCAGATCCATTTCATTATTTCTTATCTTAATACCACTAGATTCGAATTGAACCTCCTTTAATGTTAATCCTTTCATGAAATTTTTTCCTGAAAACAAGTTTTGTGAAGGAAAAAACAATTTCCGCTGAAATTCTGAGGAAACTGTTCTTAAATTTTGGGATCCCATTAGTTTATTTGAAACAAATGCTCCCATATCATAATTTTTATAGCATTTGATAAATGAATCATTATTCTGTTGAGAAAAATGCAAAAAATTAAAATTTGATTTGTTGAACAACTTTTCATTTATATCAGGTTCATTTACTGATTTGGCCTCTTGATTTGATGTCTTAAATGAAGAAATTACAAGTTTTTGTCTTCTCAAAATTTTGTCAATTGACATTATTTTAATAAAAAAATAAAATTTATTTTAAAATTTATTTAATTTTAATTTTGTTTATTTTTTATTTGTTTCTAAATTATATATCATCTCCATCTGCAACCAAGATTCTCGTATTGTTTTCTGCAAGCAAAGGATCTTGAGGAATGGCAGTAGCATTGTACACATTTTGGCTAACCAAAGGATCTCGTGGAACTGGTAACCCAGCAACATAAAAGATCGTGTAGTTTACATTATTTGTCAGATTACTAAATTTCAAAGTCAATGGTTTAAAATTCTCCTCAGAATCGAAAGTAGATTTTTGAGATGTGAATCCAACTACTATTTTTCCTCCACCATCGACTCCATATGTAATTTGTGTTCCATTTGGTTTTTTGGCATTCTCACTATTCACAATAACAGCATAAACCATTGCTTCATTACTTAGCTCTAAAGTTAGACTTACTGACATGCTATCTGTTCTAATTATTGGTTTTCCAACGAAAATAGGAATTATTTTTTGAACATCTCCATCTGCCCCAATAACCCCTGCATTTTTTAAATACAAACTGTAGTCTAAAAATGAATATTTAGATTTGAAATAAGCCATTTTAGTCTCTCCTGTGATCATTTCAGAGTAAATGCTCAGATTTATATTAGGACTTGTAATTGGAGGATATAAGAAAAATTTAAGACTTGATTGTGTTGATTCTCTTACGAAATCTCTTAATGAAGCATAATTACCTACCATTTTGCTTATAACTGTTGAATCAAGATTATGTAATTTTTGCGTTTTCACTCCCATTTCAAGTAATGTAGATGAGATTGTCTGGATGTACTCCTTACTTTGTTCAATTGATGCCGTTGATTGACTGCTAACCGATTCCAAGACTCTCCTGGAATGCGCCGTGTTGAACATTGTAATATTACAAACCAAATTTTTATCTGCAAGTATTAAACTAATTTTAAAGAAAAAGGAATTTAAAAATAAATTATATATGTGTAAATTACTCATTATAATTCACTGTGAAAAAGTCTATTAAGCAACATAAAATGTCATTGTATTCAGTATTAGTGGTTAAATCTTGGCTAAATCCCATATTTATCACCAAAGGCTTAATGGCTGAAATTATAAGTAATTAAGAAAAAAATCTGAAAAGTTTGTTTTTACGGTAAGGTTCGAATGAAGTTTTGTAAGGTTTTATAGAACTAATTCCTGAGGGTGACAATGCAAAGGCATTCAAATAATATTTTTTTAAGTTAAGAGCTTCAAGTCTTCCTATACAATTTTCGGAAATATCAAGACAAAAAAGAATTCCTGATGTCATGTTTTCTTCTACAATTTGAATTTCTAGTGTTTTCTCGAATTTAGCGAAAAGCTCGGTAGCATTCAACTCTAATGTGCCATTTGATATTTCTTCATATGCTTGATAAAAAATATATGTAGGAAATTTAAGATCTTTGATGATAAGGTCCATGCTTCTGGTCTTGATATTTAAACTTCCAGTGAAGGTAAGAGTAGTTGAATTAAGATTTTTAGGATTTTGAGCAACTGTGATAATAGTTTCGGGTGAAGAAAGAGAAAACCATTTAGAATAAATTCCTGCAAGAGAATAAGTGATTTTGTAAGTTGAACTATTAAGAGAATTGTTTTTCAAAGCAATTTTGAATCTTGAGAATGAGTTAGTCTCATTAAAAATTGAAGAATTTGAGTCAATTATTGTTAAATTTATGTTGGATGATTCAGCAATAATTGTGACATTAATGTTCAGAGTAGAAGTAGGATATGCCAACAAATAATAGGATTCTCCTCCTGCGTATAGAACTATTTTTTTTTCAACTTCAATCACTATTTTATCATATGAAACACTGACTTCTAAAGGATAAAATTCTTCATATTTATTAACTCCTTTTTCTGTTTTGCTGATGCGCACAAAGGAAATGGCTTGAAATGCAGAGGGAGACACTGATAAAATAAAAGAGACATAGAAATCACCATAACTAATATTAAGTGATTGATTTGAAATTGTCACAGCTGTGTTTCCATAAATACTTAATGAGATTTTCATTTCGTTTTTAAAATTCTATATGATTAAAAAAATTAAATTTTTTTAATAAATTAATAATTTTTACTTGTTCTTCTGTTTTTAGATAAATTATTTCTTTCGTGCCTCTAATAATAGAAATTTTACTTAAATCTTTGGTGGCACTTATATCTATAGTTTTTAAGATTCGAGCTAATTTTTGCAAAATAATTGGATTTGCATAATAATCTAAAAATCTGAAGTTTTTTGCAATAACCTGTTTTGAACTATTAAACAAAATTAAACCAAAATCACCACAATTTCCATAATAAGCACTGCTGTATATATTGCTAATATTTAAAACATATTTAACTTCCGAATAATCAGAAAGATCCATATTACCATTAATTGTCACATCAACATATTTTCCTTTCATTTTGCAAGAGTCTCCAATGACTTTATTTGAACTTTCTAAAAGCAATGAACATTTTATGAGATTTTCATTGAAATAATAGTTTGGAGGAAAATCCGTCGGTAAAACTAATCTTAGAATTTCATTTATTTGGAACTCCGTATCATAACTTTCAAAATCTATTTCCAAAGAGAAGCTTGCAAAAGTATTGAAAATGCTGCTAGTTTGTATCAATCCTAGGATAGTGGAACTTTCCATTTTTTGTGAAGGGTTTAAATAAATTAAAGATTGTGCTATTATGGGAGTTTCTCCTTCATTGCATAAATATACAGTAACATAACAAATTTTATTTTGTGAACTTGGAGGAAACATAAAATTTACAATATCCAATGTAAACGGAGTATTAGCTTTAATTTCAGGCAGAGTTCCCACAATATACTTGTCTTGATAGTAATTAGACATTAAGTTTCCATCAATCCATAGCAATAACTCAGGAGGCACAATAAATGGCTCGCTGAAACCAATTGTGAGAAATTTAACTTCTGCTTTAATCTCAAAATCTGCAGTGATTTTTGTTGAGAAATTTGAACTTTGAGTTTCCAAAGAAATATCTTCATTTTTTGAAACTGCTGTTAAATTTCCTGTAAAAGAAAAAGTTTCGAAAAAAAATAATTATAGGATTACCTTTGAATGCCTCTAAATAAGTAAAAGTTTCTGTTAAAGAAATCAAAATATCTTCTCTTACTGAAACAATCATGTTTACTTCAATTTCATGATTGGCTTCAGGTAGAAGGAAGAGGTAAAATCCAACTTTGATTTTTCTTTGAGAAAGACTTGGCTGTCCAATAGTCAAATTCACCACATCATATCCTGAAAAAAAATCTTGAACAATCGGTTTTCGGTATGTTTTTGCTGCCAATGTATTTTCTGTATCTACTGTCTCATCAGTGCTTTCTTCATCATCAGCGCTTGCATCATCTGTGCTTGTATCATCAGTGTTTGTGTCATCAGTGTTGGTGTCATTAGTGCTTGTGTCATTAATGCTTGTGTCATTCGTGCTTGTATTATCAGTGCTTGTATCATCAGTGTTTGTGTCATCAGTGTTGGTGTCATCAGTGTCATTCGTGCTTGTATTATCAGTGCTTGTGTCATTTGTTGAAGTGTCTGTGCTGTTTTCATCTTGTAAAAGCCGTGAATTAGATGATGTAGTATCATCATCTTCATAATCTTCATCTAAATAATTGTAAGCTACAACATCCAAATAATATATGTCGGTTTCAAGATTTTCAACTTGAGCAAATACTTTAAGATCAACATTATCTTGGTTGGATTCATTGATGTTATCAGAAAATTTTAGGGTGATTACGAAATTTGGTAGAATAAAATCGTTGAGTGTAACTTCAAAAACTAGCGGCATGTGATACAACCCCTCTACATGAAAAGGAGTGATTTCAGGAAGTATTTCGATGTTTCCGTCAATTTGATAAATAAAATCATAAAGTATATGAACAAAATTTCGAGAAGACGCCATTATTTCTTCAAAATCAAAAGAAGGAGTCATTCTCAAAATGAAAATAGATATTTTAACTTTAAAATTTTTTATTTATTTCATTTTTTTTAAATAAATCTTTACTTAAAGTTGTGGTCGGATTTTTTATTCCAAAAACTTCAAATAATAGAAAAGAATCAGCTGGCAAATCATTTTCAAGATCCAAGAAAAGATAAATATAAAGCGATTCAGGATCATTAACATCTGCCATAGCTTCACAATCTGAGCTTGCTAATCTGATTATTGAATCAGTTTCGGGGTCAAAGGACTTGCTTGCCTCTAATTGATAGTCTATCCCGTCAAAATTAAAACATTCTCCACTTGTAGGAATTTCAAAAGCTAATTCAAAATATGAAAAATTAAAATATTTAGAATTATACTGCTCGGTAGAAGCGAAATATAGCAAATATAATTTGTAGTGGACATATTACCAAATGTTGAAGGCAAATATGTTCCAACCCCATCACTTTTTAATATTTTAATTTCATTTTTAAAATAAAACGCATAATGAGCTGCTGGAAATTCAATATTATTTGGGGTAACAAGCAATCTTTCTAAAGTCAAACTAGCTATGAGAAAAGGAAAATATCATAAATAAAGAAAAAATATTTATAAAATTAAAAACCAGCAGTAAAGTTAAAAACTCCTGAATTAACAACATTTTTTGTTAGAAGAACTCCTTCATTGTTTGTTATATAAGCCTGATAATTAGGTGAAGCAATATTTGCGGGGATTGTCATTTCATTGCATCTAATCATATCTTCAAAACCATTATCTGTGTTACTCTCCAATTGAGTCATATCTGGCAACATCAAGATCATAGATTTCTTGGAAACATCATCATTTATTACAAAAACTTTTATGTCTGAAAATATATTTTCCACAAACTCGCAAGTTATGGTTGCATCATCCTCAGGATTATTCCAAGGCAGAAAGAAAATGAAATACCCCGCATTCTCGTTAACATAAAAGCTTTTGTAAATATCAAGGGAAATGCTGATAGAAAATATAAAAATTCTTTTTGAACGCACTATCAAATTCTCTTCATTTGATTCCTTAGTGACATTCCAATCTATTTCCAATTTAGTTGCAGATAAAACTCTTTCTGATGCATTTGATTCTTTTTTGACTAAATCATAAACTAAATCAAAATTATCTGGTGTTGAAGAAGAAGAAGAGCTTCCAAGAGAATATGCAACATAAATTATGGGATTTTCTAATTGATTGGGCGTCACAGGTATGCTGATAAAACTTTCCAGATCGGATGATGAAATATTGCTAATTTCAAATCTGTTCCAATCTAAAAAGGTTTCAGATTTATTGTCGGTTCCTTTCACATAATAAGCATGAATATTGCTATCAGGTGGATAATAACAGGTAAAATTTGAAAAATCTGTGTTTTCTTCTTTTAAATTTTTAAAATAGATCCTGACTTTTGAGTTCCACAGACTTAACTTACTATAATAAGAATAATTTGGTGAACTCAATTTAATTTTTAGCAAAGATGTATCAACTGTTGCAGAACCACCTTGACCTATAATAAGAATCAAAGAGTTCTCAGGATTTTCATTCACACTTGGCACCATATTAGCTGAAAAACATGAAGCATAAATTGAATTTATTGAAAAATAAACTAAATTATATTCAAAAACATATTTATAAGCATTAAAAACTATTCTTTCGTAAGATAAACCTTGGATTTCTAATGTAAAAGTCGTATTTGTAAATAAATTAATCCCATCCAATAAAAGCAATAGAATGCCAATATTGTTCTGTTTTGAAAAGATACAATTCAAATTTTTGGAAGAATCAACTAATTTTACAGAGCACATAAGACTATTTAAATCAACATAAATCCAACTATTCATAATGATTTCTAAATAATCTGTTTTTTCTGAATTATAATTAATTTGTGGCATGGAAAATTCTATTTTAAAAGAAGCTTGGTTTTTTGCAATCTCCAAACTATCTAAAACTTTGGTTGAGTTTTCAAATTCATAATAAACATTACTTATCGTTAATGATTCTTTTTGAAGAATTAAATTTTGGGAATTAGAAATTGAAGAAGTATTTGAAAAATTTACACCATCGAGATTTTTGACATAAATATCAATTTTAAATTGATTTGTTTCAATAAGTTCTTCATTATCATTCAAAAAATATATATTAAAGCTTTTATCAGAATAAATTGAGGCAATATTATTTATTGTTAAAGTCTGGCTAGTTTTATCAATCACGCAATCTATTGGTTTTAAATCAAATTTCAAGAGAGCGTTATCTTTATTTATGACGACACAAGTGCCATTCTTGAATCCGAATTTGGTTTCAGATGAATTTTGCGTTATTACAATTTTGCTTTCGCTTAAAATATCATAATATTCTAAAGTTATTTCAAGGTTGAATTGCTGGGTTTTGTTTAAGAAAAATGGGCTTCCATTAGTTAATCTTTCTGAAATCGCATTTGTCATAGAAATTTTCAAGTTGTTTGTTTTAACAACCTTCAACAAACCGAGTTCTGTGCTTTCTAATTGTATTTTTTTCGAAGGCTCATGATAAACCATTATTTTCGCCATACCTGAAATTGGAATAGAAGGGCTTCTAACTTTTGTTATATTAAATCGCACAAAAGTATTTTTTGGAACCATTTGAATATTATAAAAATCTAAAGTTTGTGAATCACTGCCTTTTTTGCATATTGTATGAGGGATTGAATTGAATGTTTGATTATCTTTTGTAAAATTCAAAGAAATGCAATGAGAGTTTTCAAAAGTCCATCCTTGTGGTATCACGAGTTCGAAAAGTGTGAATGCTTTCAGGTTTCTATCCACTAATATCTCCAACATTAAATTTCCCAAAAAACCTGGATATTCTTCAATTCCCTCTGGATATGGTTTATAATCCCAAACAACAAGATCCAATAAAGTTAAAGTCTTGATCATTTGATTAAACGTCGAGACTCCAATATCAATTAGTTTTAATTTAGCTACAGAATAGCTCAAAAGACTCTCATCTAAAACTTTATTGATTATATCGAAAAAATTTTGCTCATAATAATTTCTATGTCTGCTCAAATTCATACCAGCATAGGTCAACAGAGGATCATTTACACCATAGCTTGCAAAAATTTCATTAGAAGCATAGATATACGGTGTTTTTGAGAGTAAAGTTGATTGGAAATACACCACAATAAAACTAAGAAACCCTTTGCCTTCATATGAGAAAGAAGCAGTCATTCTGAATGATAACTGATAAGGAATATTAATTTCGAGAGTTTGGTTCAATTTGAAATAAAAATATATATAATCAGAGGAATCAATTGGAGGAGTGGCTCCACATAAAGATATATAATTAACCGAAGTCTTTTCTGATGAATTTAGTATTAGATCTTTTCCGGAATTGAAATTCGCTCCATCTAATTCTTCGTAATCCTCTAATCTACAATCCAATAGAGTTCCTACATCTTTGTTTTTAAAATAGTCTATAGATTCAATGGCTATAATGAAATAAACTGATGAAGGAATTGGATTTTCTGAAATAATAAAAATTGATTTTATTTCCAAATTGGAATGATTGGCATAAGGAACAGAGATATCAAAAGCCGTATGCTTATAAGGAGATATGTGTGAGCAGTTTATCAGATTCGCAAAGCAGAAAAATAAAACAAAAAAGAAAAGTGAAAGGGAAAGCATTTTTATTTATTAAAAAATGAAAATTTTTTATTATCTTTATTTGATAATATACAAATTTCAAGTGCTATTTTTTTACTATTTTTAATAGAAAGAAAGAAAAATTTAATTAATTAGAAAAGATTTCATAAGAAAAATGTTTGTTTATTAATTATTAAGGAAATGCCCAAGTGGGTACTGTAGCAAATGCATATGATTTTTCTATCGATTCCATATAATCAGCCAAAAGAAAATCATTTTCAATTTGATTGAGTTCTTTATTAATTTCGGCTATTATATTACCTTTCAGGTCAGCTCTAAGCGCTTTCTTTAGGAGTGGAAGTAAGGTTTTTTTGTCTTTCGAAAATTTTCCGCTCAATTTTTCTATTAAATTTGGATTAGCTTGCAAAATGTCTTCAATATTCGAATACTTTTTAGGCAAATCATTTTTTTCAAGTTTTTCCTTTTTTATTTGTTTTCGAGAAGTTTGAGAATCTTCTTTCAAATTTTTTTTTTCAGATTTTATTTGTCTTTTTGAATTTTGAGAAGTAATTTGAGGAATTACTTTGTTAATTTTGAAAAGAGAAAGATTAGGAAGGTGTTTTAGATCTTCTTGAAAAACACCCTTTGATTTAAAAGCAGTTATTTTTTTTTCTAAGTTCTGATTTTTATCTGAGTTTTTTTCAAATTCATCTTCCAGAATATTCTCAAAAAAATTTTCAGGATCGATTTTTTTTTTTTCATTTAAAGAGTTTGGTTTGCTAAAATGTTTTGTCATGATGACGGGTCCAACTAAATTCATCACATCTGCTTTATAATCAAGATTTTTGGAATACCTTTTAATAATAGATTTTTTAGGTTGCAATTCAAGGAATTGGATCAATTTCATTTCATTTTTTGGAAATTCTGGAATTTCTTCAATATTTTCATTAAATTTTACGAGTCCTACTTTATTATTAAAAATTTCTTCGTTAGAAATTTGTTTTTGTAAATTTTTTGGTGAAAATTCTTTTTCTTTTTCATTATTAAATTGATCATCTCCTCCTTCCAAATTAATAGTGCTTGAAATAAATTTCGGATTTCCAATTTCCAATTTGTTTTCACTTTCTGCTTTCTGACTATTCGTCTTATTTAAAATGTCATCAATAGTATCATTTGAGAATTCTTCACTATTTTGATCAAAAGAAAGAGCAGATTGTTTATCTTCTTTTAATCTTCCTAAAAATCTATTGCCCTTGACTTTTTTATCCTTTAAATTCAGACTTTTATTTGAAAAACTTGGCTTTTTATAGAATTGTTGACCCACTTTTACATAAAAATCATTATCTTGATTCAATGAATGGTCTATGAAATTGAAAACATTTATTTTTTCATGATTCACAGTTGGTAATTTTAGCAAAAGCCAAAGAAATTTATCAGAAAACTCTTTGATTTTGGATTCATCAAAGGAAATATATTCAGGATAAACCTCTGCCTCCTGAAAAATGCAATAAACTAAAGTCATGACTTCCAAAGATTTGCTAGAATAAAAATTGAAGGTTTTAAACTGAATATGAATGAAATTCTTTATAGGTTTGTTTAATTCGAGTTTTTCTCTTATAAGAAAATCATTCAATGCTTCTAGATCTTCATTGTTAATTCCACTCAATTGTTTTTGAAGAAAATCCCAAATAAAACATGTATTTTCAGCACATAGGAATAAACTTAAAAACCATCTGTTCTCATATTGATAGATTAAGAGCAATCCTCTATGATGTTTCAAAGAAAATTTCAAATTGAATTTTTGATCTTTTTCTAAGGGAAATAGTTCCTGAATTTTAAAAGAATTTAATTTTTGTTGTGAAAGTCTAATTTTAAACACCATGAAATAATGCAAATTGTTGAACTTTTTATTGTAAACTGTTGACTTTTGCTTTTGATACAGCTGCAAATATTCACAAATTAGACAAATTAATGTTTCAGTTAAATTTCTTTTTTTAAAAAAATACATTATATCTGATTTTTTGACTTTTTTCCCCAAAACAACAAACCTTTCATTCAATTCATTATCATCGAAATTGCTTTGAATCAGATTTTTTAGTTCATCCTTATCAAAATGCTTCAAATCAGGTAGTTTTCCATTTTTCCACAATTTTTTTAGCTGGATTATGGGGGGGTTTTGAGATTTCTCAACAATTGCTTTAAAAGAACCATCTTGAATTATTTTTATTTTATGGCAAATAACATTCTCTTGATTATATGTCTGCCAGACTTGTCCTATTTTATCAAATAGGTCTTCATCCCCATAAAATTTATCCATTCGAATTAATTTTTGACATATTTTGCAGGGTTGTTGGGCTGTTTTATCAAAATCCACTGCTTCTAATTCATCTAAAACTTCTTCTATGTCGTAGACACAAGCTGGAGATAAATAGCAATCTTTATTTCGAAATGGGATTATTTTTCCATCAGAGTATTTTGGGTCATAAATTTTAACGATCAGAAAATTGAGGGATTTATTTGCAATAAAAAATTTATCATAAAACCCTGGCTTAAAGTAACTTAAAAGAATTTGTTTAGATTTTTCTCGATTAGACATTATTATAATGTCAAAATTTTTAAATTAACTATTTTAATTGTATTGGGAAAAAAATTTTAATAATTTTAATTTATAAAATTTAATGAGAAATTTTATTCCTTCATACAATTCACCAAACAACTACCCAATTGATAATTCACTCAGAATGCCCTTCCAATATGGAAGCAATCCTTATCCACCACCCAATTATCCATATCCCAATAATTATGAAAATTTAAATGAAAGAAATTTTGAAGAGATGAAATCTTTTTACCATAAAGAGCTTGAAAAAAATAAAAAAGCTATTATGGAAGAATGCCAAATTATTATTGTTATTTTAAAACCCCAACCCCGTATTTATTTTAATATTTAACAGAAAAAAGAATTAGAAACTCAAGCCAAAAAATTTCAAAAAGAAAAGGAAGATATCAATCAAAGATTATATGAAAAAGAAAGAGAATTAAGTTATTTGCGATCAAATAATTATTCTGACATTAAAACCAAGAAAGCAAAGCCAGATCTTATCACCAAAAGCACAAAATATCAAAAAGATGATAAAAAACTAACGGATCAATCTATTCTTGACCTGGAGCATAAAATTGATAATATAGAAAAAAGCATAAATAACTTAAAAATAGGTCTCGATCAAAAAGACCAGAAATTTAAAGATAAAATTTCTAATGGGAATTTTCATGAAAAAACAGAAAATAATCATGACGATGAAAAAGAAAAAGTTTATATTTTCCTTAATAAAACGAAAAATTTATTCATTTAAAAAAAAGGTTAAAAAACTCAAAAATAAATTAGAGAAATCAAAAGAAGAAAAAAACCATCTGAAGAAAGAATTAGAAACAATGTAAGAAAAAATTAGAACTTTATTTTTATTTGATAAAAAAAAGGTCGAATGCTGTAAATTCTTATCAAAAACTCGTCAAAGAGCTTGATATTAATGCGACCAGCAAAAACAAATCAATAACACAAAAGCTCTCAGAACTTAACAATGTAACAAAAAAAAGTCAAAAATTTTTGGAAAATACTTTCAATAAACAAAAGAAAAATTTTGAGTGATAATCAATTTCAATAAAATAAGAAAAAAAAAATCTTAATTAAATTTTTTGTTAAAACTCTAATAATTTAAATTAACAAACTTCTTCTCATTCATTCCATATAATCAATTTCTTCCGGAATCTCTAACATTTTTTTAAAGTTTGTAATATCGTCTTTTGAGAATTTTTTTTTAACCGACATAAAATTTTCAACAGAAAAAATATTATCTACAACAAAAATTTAAAATAATTATTAAAAATAATTGTTCTTTTCAAACCTGTCCAATCATTCACTTTTTTTTTAAAAGCTTCACTTTCATTTTGAAGTTTAGTCAGATTTTCAGCATCATTCTTTCTATAAACATCAATTTCTTTGAGTTTGGCTTCATGTTCCTCTTTTAAGGCTTTTAATATATTCAAATTATTTTTTCTTTCAGGCTTTATTTATATAAATTGATGAAAAAAAAATTATCATTGGAAAATTTACCGTTTCTTCTTTTCCATTTTGTGCATTTTCAATTCTTCCACATAATTTTATTTTATCTTCTTCAAGTTTTATTATTTCATTTCCAAAATTTTGGATTGCGAATTTCATCTATAAAATTCGAGTTTAAAGGAAATTAAAATTTTTACCGTTTGAGCAGTTTGACTTGGCAATGACCAAAAAAAATTTGCTGCACCAATTTTATCAGACAAAACCAAATTATCGGACAACAAACTATCCAATACTTCTTTCACAGTTTGCAAAACTTTATTGTTTGAAATTAATTAAAAAAAGAATTGGTCTATTTTAAAACCTATTCCTTCTTTTGGCCCATATTTTTCCAATTCCTTTAGATTTAAAACTTCTTGCTAATAATTGAAAGTTCTCAAATCAAGTAAAAATAAAAGAAAATTTGCAAACTCTGTCATGAAAGATTTTCAATAATCTTACTCTCTTTTCTTCAAATGACAATGGCTTTCTTTTCATCAGTTTAAGTTTGATAAATGTGCAGAAATTATTTTAAATTCTTAAAAATTTTCGCCAATTTTTTTAATTTTATTTTTCAAGCAAGTTTTGAGTCTAAAATTAAAAGAAAGTTTTTGAATAATTTTTAGTTTTTAAATCAATTTTCCTTAATTTTTTTCTTCATTTATTTTTGAAAATAATATAATTTATAGATTTTCGAAATAATTTATGTCTGCTGCCGCTAAGAAAATTTCCCCATCACTTAACCATTCTAATTTTATATTCGGTTGGCCATCTTGTTGGTCTTCTTCATTTGAAATAACTTGTTGGACATATTGTCCACGTAATACATTACCATTTTTAAACCACCATTCGCCTTTTCAAATTTAACAATTTTTTTATTTTAATTTTATTTATTTACCTTTTCCACTTGGTTTATTGCTTTTGAATTGACCTTCATAAAATGTTCCGTTCGGGAAAACCCATTTTCCGCTTAGAATTTGATTTTCATTCCATTGGCCATTCAGCTTGAAAATTAAAAGAAATTTTTAAGAATTTAATTAAATTTTTAACGAAGAAAAAAAAAAAATCATTCATAAAAAAACAATTGAAATATGGATCCTTTATTCATTACCTTCATTCCTGTATCATTGAAGACATATGTTCCTGCACCATGTTTCTTTCCATATTCCCACCATCCTGAATAAATATCCTTGTTAGGATAAGTGAATAAACCTTCTCCGTGTCGCTTGCCATTTTCAAAATGACCATAATAGTCACCTTTGCCAATTAACTTGCCTTCATCATCTCCTTCTTTCTGCTTACCAGCATAATTCAATTTTCCTATGCTATGTTTCTTGTTGTTAAGAAAATCTCCATCATATTTATCTCCATTTGCATAAGTGTATTTGCCTTTTCCGGTTCGGATTCCATTCAGAAAATCTCCTTCATATATCTCTCCGTTTGAATAGACTGCAGTTCCTTTTCCGGTATAATCTCTGGATGATTTGCCAGTCTCTCCATTTTCTTTGGTGAATGTGTAGGTTGGTTCGTCGCCACTCATTGGTTTTTTGATTATATTTCTAAATTATGAAACAAAAGTTATATTTTTTTTTTTCAAAAAAAAACAGAATTTATTTCTTTTCTTGTTATAAAAATTTAAAACAATTAATTTATTTTTTAAATTTAATTTAAATTAACAAGGAATTTTTTTCTTAATATTCTTGATTTTTTAAATTTCTGATTTATATAAAAAATTCAAATTATTTTTTAAAAAAA
>JFJP01005544.1_pt1 | contig 16960 bp, 8 predicted proteins | sample 431651 | NCBI WGS metagenome assembly JFJP01 (sample SAMN02602958, study PRJNA72255) | Microbial mat metagenome, whole genome shotgun sequencing project. | biome: fresh water; feature: sink hole; material: water; isolation source: purple microbial (photo- and chemosynthetic) mats found in... | reverse complement strand
CCACGTCACCGTAGCCCACCACACAGGCCACCTTGCCGGCAATCATCACGTCGGTGGCGCGCTTGATGGCGTCCACCAGGCTCTCGCGGCAGCCATACAGGTTATCAAACTTGCTCTTGGTGACCGAGTCGTTGACATTGATGGCGCGAATCATCAGGTCGCCCTTGGCCGACATCTCGTTGAGCCGGTGCACGCCGGTGGTGGTTTCTTCGGTCACGCCGATGATGTTTTTCAGGCGGCGGCTGTACCAGGTCGGGTCAATGGCCAGTTTGGCCTTGATGGCGTTGTAAAGGCACACCTCTTCTTCGCTGCCGGGGTTGTCAAGCAGCTTGATGTTTTTCTCGGCCCTGCTTCCCAGGTGCATCAGCAGGGTGGCGTCGCCACCGTCGTCCAGAATCATGTTGGGGCCTTCAGCGGCCGTGCCCTTTTTGCCACCAAATTCAAAAATACGGTGGGTGTAGTCCCAATAGTCGCTCAGGGATTCGCCTTTGTAGGCAAACACTGGCGTGCCTTGGGCGACCAAGGCAGCTGCAGCGTGGTCCTGTGTTGAGAAGATGTTGCACGAGGCCCAACGCACCTCGGCCCCCAGGGCTTGCAGGGTCTCCACCAGCACAGCGGTCTGGATGGTCATGTGCAGTGAGCCGGTAATGCGCGCGCCCTTGAGGGGCTGGTCTTTGGCGAACTCTTCGCGGATCGCCATCAGGCCCGGCATTTCGGTTTCGGCAATATTGAGTTCTTTGCGGCCCCAGGCCGCCAGGCCGATGTCGGCGATGACGTGGTCAATTTGTTTGTCGTTTTTTGGTACAGCGCTCATGGTTCACTCCAGAAGTTAGGATGTAACACTGTTGTGGCGTCAAGCGGATCAAACCGGCTCACCGCACATCATCAGTGGGTGAGCGCCGTTAGGGTGCGCAGGGCACAGGGGCCCCAGCGGGATCCGAGCCTCACGCGATACCAGCCCTGCTGGGTTTGGGTTCGCGTTGCAACGCTCCTCGGATTAAAAAAATTATAAGGCATGATCCTTGCGTGGCGCTCGCGGCGAAAAGTTTGCCCCTTTTTTGCTCCGAAGTTCAGACTTTTGTAACTATTCAATAACAAACTGGCAACATCGCTGCGATCATGAGTGCAAAATACAAGCTGTGTCATGACACTTTGCCAAACTCCCAAAAAGGAACGCCCTTGAATACCAAGCACTTGCCAACTGAATCTGGTGAATTGATCGACTCCCATCTGCTTCATACGATTGGCGTTGAACCCTCCATCGCATCGCAGAGCGACCTGATGTTGGCTGTCGCTCAAATGGCGCGAAGCCAATTGTCTGAGCGCTGGGTCGCCACGCAAAATCAGGAGCGTCAGCGAAAAGCTCGACGTGTGGTCTATCTGTCGATGGAGTTCCTGATGGGGCGCACCCTGTCGAATGCGCTGGCCGCTCTTGATCTCACCGAGTCGGCCGCACAAGGGCTCAAGCAGCATGCGCAGTCCCTTGAGGATATTGTGGATTGCGAGCAAGACGCTGCGCTGGGCAACGGCGGCCTGGGGCGTTTGGCTGCCTGCTTTCTGGACTCCATGGCCACACTGGGCCTGCCGTCCTGGGGCTACGGGATTCGTTACGAATACGGCATGTTTGCTCAGCATATTGCGAGCGGTACCCAGCACGAGTACCCCGACCCCTGGCTGATGAACGGCACGCCCTGGGAGTTCCCGCGCGCCGACGTCACATACCCGGTGCGTTTTGGGGGCTGGGTCGAGCACCTCGACGGTCGGGCGTTCTGGCGCAATTCCGGCGAGGTGGCCGCAAAAGCTTACGACATGGTGGTGCCAGGCCATGGCACCGAAAAAGTCAGCACTTTGCGACTTTGGAAGGCGGTGGCACCGGCGCACTTTGATCTGGGTGCCTTCAACACAGGCGACTACGCGCGTGCTGCCAGTGCAAAAAATGAGTTTGAGAACATCTCCTGGGTGCTTTACCCCAACGACAGCACCCCGGCTGGTCGGGAACTTCGCCTGAAGCAGGAGTATTTCTTTGTTGCAGCGTCGATGCAGGACTTGGTCAAGCGCCATCTGGACGAGCACCCATCGTTGGTCAATCTGGCCGAGCATGTGGCGATACACCTCAATGACACCCATCCGGCCATCGGCGTGGCCGAATTGATGCGCATTTTGTGTGACGAGCATGACATGCAATGGGCGGATGCCTGGCAACTGTGCTGCAAAACGTTTTCTTACACCAACCACACCTTGATGCCAGAGGCGCTAGAGACTTGGCCAGTGAGCCTGATGCAGCATGTGTTGCCAAGGCATCTGGAAATCATATTTCGCATCAACAAAGAGTTCCTGGAGTTTGCGGCCAAGAAACGCCCTAACGACAACCAGTTTTTGGAGCGGTTGTCGCTGATTGGCGAGCACGGTGAGCGACGCGTGCGCATGGCCCATTTGTCTATTGTGGGCAGCCATACCGTCAATGGCGTGTCTGCACTGCACTCGGATTTGCTGGTGGAGACCATTTTTTCCGACTTTGCTTTTTTATGGCCAGAGCGCTTTACCAACATGACCAATGGGGTGACACCCAGGCGCTGGCTGGCGCAAGCCAACCCCGGGTTGGCCAGTTTGCTAGACGATACTTTGGGCAAAGGCTGGCGCCTGGATCTCGACCAGCTCCAGCAACTCAATGCCAAAAAATCTAACCCGGTGTTTCAGCAGGCCTTTCAGGCAGTCAAGCGTGCCAATAAGGTCAGGCTTGCGGCGCTGATTGCCAGCAGCACGGGCATCGAAGTCAGTCCCGACAGCTTGTTTGATGTGCAGGTCAAGCGCATCCATGAGTACAAACGGCAACTGCTGAATGTCTTGCATGTGGTCTGGCGCTACCAGGCGATCTTGTCTGAACCGCACGCTCATTGGGTACCGCGCACGGTTATTTTTGCCGGCAAGGCGGCGTCCAGTTACGTTAGCGCCAAGTCCATCATTCGCTTGATTCACGATGTTGGTCAAATCATTAACCACGACCCGCGCGTGGGAGACAAACTCAAGCTTGTCTTCATTCCCAACTACGGCGTGTCGGTCGCCGAGGTCATCATGCCGGGTGCTGATTTGTCCGAGCAGATTTCAACCGCTGGCACAGAGGCCTCCGGCACGGGCAACATGAAATTGGCGCTGAACGGGGCGCTGACCATTGGCACTGACGATGGTGCCAACATTGAAATCCGGCAAAACGTGGGTGACGACAATATTTTCATCTTTGGTCTGAAAACGCCTGAAGTCAAAGCGCTCAAGCAGGCTGGCTATCAGCCCATGCGTTATTATGAAAAACAACCTGCCCTGAAATCGGTGCTGGACGCCATTTCAAGTGGGCTTTTTTCACCGGGCGAGCCGGGCCGCTACCGCTCGCTGGTGGACTCTTTACTGTGGGGTGGTGACCATTACATGCTGCTGGCTGATTTTGAGTCTTACATTAGCACCCAGGCCCGGGTTGATGCCTTGTATCGTCAACCAGCGCAATGGTGCGAGCATTCCATTGCAAATGTTGCCGGTATGGGCGTTTTTTCTTCGGACCGGACCATTGGTGAATACGCCAACAAAATCTGGCACGTTGCGTCAATGGCAACCTGAAACCAGGTTGTGCGCTGATTGATTTTTTTACTTTGATTGGTTTGATATGTTGCAGGCCCTGGATATTGAGTTAATTTGCAACGCCAGCCATGGAGATCCGTTTGCAGTGCTGGGTCCCCATGACAGCGTGCACAGGAAAAAATCGGTTCGCTGTTTTTTGCCTGGTGCCTCCACTGTGGAGGTGCTGTCAACAGATGGCATCGTTTTGGGATCGCTCGACCGGCGCCACTCGGACGGTTTCTACGAAGGGGCCGTCAAGCTTGCCAACTCCGACGCTTACCTGTTGCGCGTTGTCTGGGACAGTGGGCAGGTCGATGTTTTTGAAGATCCGTACCGTTTTCCGCTGGTGCTGGCCGAGCTTGATGTCTGGTTGCTGGGTGAGGGCACGCACCTGCGTCCGTTTGAAGTGCTGGGTGCCCAGCTCAGCACCATGCTGGGCGTGTCTGGAACACGCTTTGCAGTCTGGGCCCCCAACGCGTCACGGGTGAGCGTCGTGGGGGATTTCAACCTGTGGGACGGACGCCGCCACCCGATGCGCCTGCGCCGCGAATGTGGTGTCTGGGAGCTGTTTTTACCAGGTGTTCACAAGGGCGCGCGCTACAAGTTTGAGTTGCGCAGCCGCCACGGGCAGGTGCTGCCCCAGCACGCCGACCCGTATGCACTCCAGTGCGAGTTGCGTCCGGCCACGGCCAGCGTGGTGGGCGAGCTGCCACCGATGCAACCCGCCTCAACCCAGCGCCAACAGGCCAACGCGCTGGCCGCGCCGATCAGCATCTACGAGGTGCATCTGGGGTCATGGCGCCGTGTGGCCGAGGACGGTAACCGCTGGCTCACCTGGGACGAGCTGGCAGCCACGCTGATTCCCTATGTGCAGGAAATGGCCTTTACCCACATTGAGTTAATGCCGGTCAGCGAGCACCCATTTGATGGATCCTGGGGCTATCAGCCCATCGGCATCTACGCACCCACCTCGCGCTTTGGCGACCCGGCTGGCTTTGGCCGACTGGTGCAGCTCTGCCACGATGCGGGTATTGGCGTGATTCTGGACTGGGTGCCTGCACACTTTCCCACCGACGCCCATGGGCTGGCCAATTTTGACGGTACCCAACTCTACGAGTACGCCGATCCGCGCGAAGGGTTTCACAACGACTGGAACACGCTCATCTACAACCTGGGCCGCACCGAGGTGCGCAACTTTCTGGTAGGCAACGCGCTGTACTGGCTGGAGCGTTTTGGTGTCGATGGCCTGCGGGTGGATGCGGTGGCTTCCATGCTCTACAAGGATTACAGCCGCAAGGCTGGCGAGTGGATTCCCAACGCCTATGGTGGCCGCGAAAACCTTGAGGCTATTTCCTTTCTTAAACGCATGAACGAGGTGGTTGGGGTAGAACGTACTCAGGCTATCACCCTGGCCGAAGAGTCAACGGCTTATCCGGCAGTGTCGCGGCCTACATTTGCAGGCGGACTGGGCTTTCACTACAAATGGAACATGGGCTGGATGCATGACACGCTGACCTACATGTCGCGCGACCCGATTTACCGCCAGCACCACCAGCGCGAGCTGACCTTCAGCATGTTCTACGCCTTCAATGAAAACTTTGTGTTGCCGATCTCGCACGACGAGGTGGTGCACGGCAAAGGTTCGCTGCTCAATAAAATGCCGGGCGATCGCTGGCAGCAGATGGCCAATCTACGGGTGTTCCTGGGTTACATGTTTGGCCACCCGGGCAAGAAGCTGCTGTTCATGGGTTGCGAGTTTGCCCAGGAGCGCGAATGGAACCACGACCACAGCCTAGACTGGCATTTGCTTGAGCAACCCGCCCACGCTGGCATCCAGCGCCTGGTGCGCGACCTCAATCGTGTCTACCGCGATACACCCGCGCTGTATGAGCAGGATTTTGTGCCAGCCGGATTTGAATGGATCGAACTCAACGATACCCAGCGTTCAACCCTGAGTTTTGTACGTCGCAGCACTGACGGGAAATTCATCATGGTGGTTTGCAACTTCACCCCCAACGTCTGGTACGACTATCGCATGGGTGTGACCCAGCCAGGAAACTACCGGGAAGTTCTCAACACCGACTCTGATTGCTACGGCGGCAGCAACGTGCGCGCGATTGACGGTAAGGTTGGCACCGCAGACCTGCCGTGGAACGGTCGATCCCACTCGATTTCGATCACACTGCCACCTCTGGCCATCGTTTTTATCGAATGGATGAGTTAAGCGCGGTTACGATTCAAGCGGGATGCCCGTGGCCACTGGGTGCCTGTTTCGACGGTCATGGTACCAATTTTGCCGTGTTTTCGGCAAACGCTCAGGCCGTTGACCTGTGCCTTTTTGACACCAGCGGAACCAACGAGCTGGCGCGCCTGCGGTTGCATGGACGTACCGGCGACATCTGGCATGGCTATCTGCCTGGTGCCAAGGCCGGGCTGGTTTACGGCCTGCGTGCCCACGGTCCCTGGCGTCCCGACTGGGGCCACCGGTTTGACGCCTCCAAGTTGCTGCTAGACCCCTATGCGCGCGAGATCGTCGGTGAATTCATCTGGCGCGACGGCCACTTTGCTCCTGACCGTCAGTACCCGAGGCGCCTCGAAAACCACGATAACGCCAGTTTGGCCCTTAAGGCGCGCGTGGTGCATGACAACTTTGACTGGGGCGACGACCAAGCACCATCGATCCCTCTGACCTCCAGCATCATCTACGAATGCCATGTCAAGGGCTTTTCGCAGCGCAACCCCCAAGTCCCCCCCGATCTGCGTGGCACCTTTGCCGGGTTGGCCCACAGCGCCTCGATCAAGCACCTCAAACAGCTCGGCATTACGGCAGTCAGCTTGCTGCCTGTGCATTACAGCCTGAGCGAAGATCGCTTGGTCAGCATGGGATTGAGCAACTACTGGGGTTACAACACGATCGGTTTTTTCTGCGTCAATCCGCGACTGTGCAGTGGTGTTGGCGGTTTGTCTCCGCGTGACGAATTTCGAAGCATGGTGCGAGCCTTACACGCCGCCGGACTCGAAGTGATTCTGGATGTGGTCTACAACCACACCGCCGAGGCGGGTCAAAATGGCCCAAGCATCAGTTTTCGCGGCCTTGACAACGCCACTTATTACCGCTTGACCCCAGGCAACCCTAGCGACTACGAGAACCACAGTGGCTGTGGCAACACGCTCAATGTGCAGCAGCCGCGGGTGCTGCAATTGGTGATGGACAGCCTGCGCTACTGGGTCAGTGAGATGCATGTCGATGGATTCCGTTTTGACCTGGCCACCGTGTTGGGCCGCACCGACAGCGGCTTTACCCCGCAGGCGGCATTTTTTGCGGCCGTCGCGCAAGACCCGGTGTTGTGTCGCGTCAAACTGATCGCCGAACCCTGGGACATTGGCCCAGGGGGTTACCAGGTGGGTGCATTTCCGCGCGGCTGGCTAGAATGGAACGACAAGTTTCGCGACACTGTGCGGCGTTTTTGGGTGCAGAGCGCTGCCTCGCCGCGCTCGTTGTACGAGGGGGGCACCCGAGGCGACTTTGCCATGCGACTATGCGGCTCGTCCGACCTGTACCAGGGAGGCCGTCGATCACCCGTCGAGTCACTCAACTATGTGATTTCTCACGACGGTTTCACCTTGCGTGACCTGCTCAGTTATAACCAGCGCAACAACCTTGCTAATGGCGAGGATAACCGGGACGGAACCGGCAACAACTTCAGTTTCAACTGTGGTGTTGAAGGCCCCAGCGATGCCCCCACCGTCAATCGCATGCGGGCCCGATTGCAACGCGCACTGTTGGCCACGCTGCTGCTTTCCCAAGGCACCCCCATGCTGTGCGCGGGCGACGAAATTGGCCACACCCAGGAGGGCAACAACAACCCCTACTGCCAGGACAATCCCATCACCTGGATGAACTGGGAAGTGCAAGACCTCGACCTGTTGGCCTTTACCCAGTACCTGATCTCCCTGCGCCACCAATTGCGCCCATTTTCCAACCAGTGGTACACCGGCGTGGCTGACGCTGAAGGCAATTACGACCTGTCGTGGTGGGACGCCGATGGCACCCCCCTGCAAGGCGATGCCTGGCATCAGCCAATGCTACGCAGCCTGGGTTGCCTGATCGGCAAACCCGGTTCGGCCAAATCGCCTTTGCTGCTGTTGTTCAACAGCGGCTCAAGCCCGGAAACCTTCGCGTTACCCAAAGGCCAGTGGCAGGCGCTGCTTGACACCAGTCACCCACGCGGTCAAGCTGTCTGGCGTGCAGCGGGCTCCACACCGGTACCGGTGGTCGCGCACAGCATTTTGTTGCTGGAGCAAACAATTGTGCGGCCAAGCCCGAAAAGTTAAAAAACCTGCAGGCAAGTGGTTCGATCACTTGGAGCTTAAGGGATGCAGAAATTGCAAATGGGATATTTGTGATTTCCGCATCCCTAAGGCTTGTCCCTGAATAAGCTGTGCATGTTATTTGACGACAATTCCTTCACCAGGGCTTCTGCCGCTTTGGTGGGTAATCTGCGCAAGTCGCTGGCTGAGTTGCGGGTCGAACCAGTCCCAACTGAAGCGCCAGGTCCAGCATCCTATCGTGGTACCGGGTGTGTTCATACGGTGCGCGCCATCCAGTCCCAACACATCCTGAAACTGATAAAAGCACGTATGCGCCACTGACATCAGCGCAGCACGCAGCATCGCCCAATGAACATCCGTACCGTCCGTGCCCAGGTAGCGACCCGCAAATAACCGCTCATGGTCACTGCAACTAGCCCACCAGCCCAGCACGGTGTCATTGTCATGGGTACCCGTGTACACCACAGCGTCGGGCTTATGGTTATGGGGCAGGAAATAATGCGACTCATCACCAGAAAAAGCGAACTCCAACACCAGCATCCCAGGAAATCCGGCGCGCTGGCGCAGTGCGGTCACTTCTGGGGTAATCACGCCCAGATCTTCGGCAATGATGGGGAGTTCGCCCAATGCCCGCGTCAGCGCTTCAAACAAGTCATCGCTAGGGCCGGGTTGCCAGCGCCCCAGCATGGCGGAAGGCTGGTCTGCCGGAATCTCCCAGTAGTCGACAAACCCCCGAAAGTGGTCAATACGGATGACGTCCGCAAGTGCCAGTTGCCGCTGAACACGCGCTACCCACCAACGGTAGTCATCCTTGCGCATCGCCTCCCAGTCATACAGGGGGTTGCCCCAAAGCTGCCCTGTGGCTGAGAAAAAGTCTGGCGGCACACCGGCGACCACGCGCGGCTCGCCTTCTGCATCCAGCAAAAAGAGATCCGGGCGAGCCCAGCAATCAGCACTATGGTGTGCTACAAAAATTGGTAAATCACCTACCAGCAGCACTTCTTTGGTATGCGCGTATGCCTTGAGGGCTTGCCACTGCACATCAAACTGCCATTGCACAAAGCACCAGAATGTCAGCTCTGACGCATGGCGTGCTCGCGCACCCTCCATAGCAAGAGGATCACGCCTTGCCAAGGCGTCCGGCCACTGCGTCCATGATGCTGGGGAATAGGTCTGGCAAAGCGACATAAACAAGGTGTAGTCATCGAGCCAGTATTTTTGAGACAGCGCCCAGTCGTTAAACGTTTGATGATGTGAAGCCTCTGTACGTCTCAAGAACCCGGCAAACGCTTCGCGCAGCTTCTGCATGCGCCAGGGCGTCACCAGCGGGTAATCCACCCGCAATGGGTCAAAATCAGCTCGCAAACTGCCAGCATCGATCCAGCCTAGTTCCACCATGGGTTCAAACGCCACCAGCATCGGATTGCCGGCAAACGCCGAACTTCCCATGTACGGTGAGTAGCCCGGACCCACCGGCCCGAGCGGCAGGGTCTGCCACAAGGTTTGTTCGGCCGAATGCAACCAATCCACAAATTTGTAAGCATCGGGCCCAAAGTCCCCTGCACCATGAGGGCCAGGCAAAGAGGTGGGGTGCAACACGACCCCGGCCCGTCGCTGCTTGAGCGGTGAATCGAACATACTTTTGTAGGGCTCCAGAATCAGATTGTTGAATGTGCGACGGACCGGCACGACTGGCCCTGAATCCGACAGATCAAAGACATAGCCTGCGATACAGGGCAACATACTGTGCAGCGGCAGTATCCCATCCCAGTGACTGGCTCATCGCTCGCGTACAGACAGCCCGCCACTCCGCTTTGCGCGCGTAAAGGGCAAACGCCCGCCGGACGGCACGCCCCATGGATTGAGAGTCAAAGTGATAAAAGACAAAACCGTTGGCGGTTTCGTTGGCCAAATCTTCCAGAGAGCAGTCCACCACCGTGTCTGCAAGCCCACCTACGTGATGTACCAGCGGCAGACTGCCATACTTCAGGCCATACATCTGCGTCAATCCGCAGGGCTCAAATCGTGAGGGCACCAGGGTCACATCCGTTCCTGCAAATATCTTGTGCGCGTAATTCTCGTCATACCCAATTTGCACGGAAATCGCCTGTGGATTGGTGGCGGCACGCTCCCGGAAAGCGGCCTCAAGAGAAGCATCGCCCGCACCCAATAGCACCAACTGCCCGCCACGTGCCAGCATCTCGTCCAGTACACTGAGCACCAGATGCAGGCCCTTCTGCTCAGTCAGCCGGCTGACAATACCGAACAAAGGGGCATCACTTTGTACCGCCAGCCCAAGCTCTTGCTGCAACTCGGCTTTGCAGCGTGATTTTCCTGCTGGCTTGTGGGCATCAAAAGGGTGGACAAGGGCGGAGTCCCGCGTCGGATTCCAGACCGCTTCATCAACGCCGTTCATAATGCCGACCAGTTCTTTGGCACGCAAACGCAATAGGCCGTCCATTCCGTAGCCTTGTTCGTGCGTCTGTATTTCAAGAGCATATCTTGGACTCACGGTGGTGATGTAGTCCGAAAAAAACAAACCCGCCTTCATGAACGACATCTGGCCATGAAATTCCATGCCCTCAACAGAAAGGGCGCTTGACTGAAGGCCCAACTCAAAGAAATGCCGCGGTGCAAAAAGCCCGTCGTAAGCCAGGTTATGCACCGTGTAAATACTGGCGACGTGCACACGTTGCGCTGGTGAAAAAGCCATGTAGGCCGATGTCAGCGCCGCATGCCAGTCGTGGCTATGCACCACTTGCGGTTGCCAATTGGCATCAAGCCCCCCTGCCAGCCTCGAAGCGACCCAACCCAGCAAGGCAAAACGACGATAGTTGTCGGCAAATGGTTGGTGCTGATCGTCCTCGTAGGGCGATCCGGGCCGCTGGTACAACAATGGCAGATCGATCACGTAGGCCAACAAATCCAGGCTGACAAGGCGACCCATACGCAATACAAAAGGTTCGCTCCAGGGGGTAGTTAATTCGGCCAGCACGGTGGTGCTGTGCAAATCAGCCATGATCGGTGCAAAGCCAGGAAGCAAAACACGGGTATCACAGCCCGCAGCATTCAGGGCCGTCGGCAGGGCTCCGGTAACGTCAGCCAAGCCCCCGGTTTTGACGAGTGGAAAAATCTCAGCGCTAACCTGCAAAACATTCATAAGCAGCGATGTTTACTTTCTAGTTCAAATTTTCAATCATTTCACGCGTGATCAGCACCACGCCCCCTTCAGTACGCTCAAAACGCTGCGCGTCAAGCGCCGCATCCTCACCCACCACCAAGCCCTCCGGGATTTCGCAACCACGATCAATCACGACATTGCTCAGGCGACAGTTGCGGTGGATAGTTACCCCCGGCAACACCACCGCTCGCTCTACACGGCAGAAGGAATGGACCCGAACTTCGGAAAACAGCACAGAGTGTGCCACATATGATCCCGACACGATGCAGCCACCTGACACCAGCGTGTTCACCGTCACCCCATTGTTGCCAAGCGTATCCGGCACAAACTTGGCGGGCGGCAACTGGCGTTGGTAAGTCCAGATCGGCCATTCCACATCGTAAATATCAAGCTCAGGCACGGTCGATGCCAAGTCCAGATTTGCCAGCCAAAAAGCGTCAATGGTGCCAACATCGCGCCAATAGGTTGTCGCGCCGGCCACCCGTGACACACATGACATGCTAAAGGGATGCGCTAGTGCGTGCCCGTCTGACACTGCGCGAGGAATCACGTTTTTACCGAAGTCATGTTCAGACTCGGGATTGGCAAGGTCTTCTTCCAGAAGTTTGTACAGGTAATCCGCATTGAACACATAAATGCCCATGCTGGCCAGCGATACCGCCTCGTTGCCGGGCATGGCGGGCGGATTGGCGGGTTTTTCAACAAAGGCGGTGATATTGCGCTCGTTGTCAATGGCCATCACCCCGAAAGCGCTGGCCTCGGCGCGCGGGACCTCAATACACCCCACGGTACAACCGGCACCGTGTACGACGTGGTCCTTGAGCATGATGGAATAGTCCATCTTGTAGATATGGTCACCCGCCAGAATGACGATGTACTCGGGGTTGCTGGACTGGATGATGTCCAGGTTCTGGAAGATGGCGTCTGCCGTGCCACGATACCAATGCTCTTCACCGGTGCGCTGCTGAGCCGGCAGCAAATCCACCATTTCGTTGAGCTCAGCCCGCAAAAAGCTCCAGCCTCGCTGCAGGTGACGCATCAGCGAATGGGACTTGTATTGCGTCACCACCGCCATGCGGCGAATGCCCGAGTTCAGGCAGTTCGACAAGGCAAAGTCGACAATGCGGAACTTGCCACCAAAATAGACCGCCGGCTTGGCGCGGGTGTCGGTCAACTGCTTGAGCCTGCTGCCCCGACCACCGGCGAGCACCAGAGCCACGGCATGACGAACCAGTTGGTGTGTGGTGGGAGTGGGGGTAGGGGTGGGCGTTTTCTCGACAACCTGCATGGCGGACCTCTTTTTGTCGCACAAATGAATGAAAGGGCGGACAACAACGCGGACCGCCGCATTGGCATCAGTGGATCAAGTGGCAACGCTGGGGCCGCTCATGCCGGTGCGCCGGGCAATGCCGGCCACCTGATCGGCCAGCGCTGCCAGATCTGCCAGCGCGGTTTGCACCGGAATGTCTTGCCGGGCCGGGTCTGCCTCGTAGGACTCCAGGTAAAGACGCAGGGTCGCGCCTTCGGTGCCGGTGCCAGACAGGCGAAAAATCACCCGCGAGCCATCGTCAAAAATCAGCCGTACCCCCTGCGCCTTGGAGACCGAAGCATCTACAGGATCGTTGTAGGCAAAGTCGTCGGCCAAAACAATGCAGCGCGATCCAAAAACCCGCCCGAGCAGGCCGGGCAAGGCAGCCCGCAAATCGGCCATCAGGCCATTGGCAGCATCGACCGCCACACCTTCGTAATCATGGCGGGTGTAATAGTTGCGCCCATAAGTGCGCCAGTGTTCGTGCACCAGCGACTCGACCGAGCGCCCCGTCGCACCTTGCAGATTGAGCCAGAACAGAATCGCCCACAAACCGTCTTTTTCCCGGACATGGCTGGAGCCCGTGCCATAACTCTCTTCGCCACACAGCGTCACGCGCCCGGCATCGAGCAGGTTGCCAAAAAACTTCCAGCCGGTGGGCGTCTCAAAACACGGCAGTCCCAACGCCTGGGCCACGCGGTCGACCGCAGCCGAGGTGGGCATCGAGCGCGCCACACCGAGCAAACCTGCCTTATAGCCTGGAATCAGCTTGGCATGTGCCGTCATCAGCGCCAGACTGTCGGAAGGTGTCACCACAAAATTGCGGCCCACCACCATGTTGCGATCGGCATCGCCGTCCATCGCTGCACCAAAATCGGGCGCATCTGAGCGCGCCATGTGACTGATCAGGTCCTCGGCATTGACCGGGTTGGGGTCTGGGTGCAGCCCACCAAAATCAGGTAGCGGGGTGGCATTGACCACCGTGCCCGCCGGCGCACCCAGCTCGCCCTCAAGAATCGCCTTGGCATATGGCCCGCCCACAGCGTTCATGGCATCGACCCGCATGGTGAAGCCACGCGAAAACATGCCGCGCAACAGGTCAAAGTCAAACAGTTCGCGCATCAGCGCGGCGTAGTCGGCTACCGAGTCGATCACCTCGACCTGCATTGTTTCGATTTGCTGCACCCCCAGGGTATCGATGGCCAGATCGGGTGCGTCGCTGATGTTGATTTGCGCGACCGTCTGGGTACGTGCATACACGGCCTCGGTCAGCGTCTCGGTTGCCGGCCCGCCATTGCTGGCGTTGTACTTGATGCCAAAGTCACCGTCCGGGCCGCCGGGGTTGTGACTGGCTGACAGCACAATACCGCCAAACGCCTTACGCGCCCGGATCACCGCACTGACCGCCGGCGTTGACAAAATGCCACCCTGGCCCAGCAGTACCCGGCGCACGCCGTTGGCCGCAGCCAGCTTCAGAATCGTTTGCACCGCCACCCGGTTGTGGTAGCGGCCGTCGCCCCCGAGTACCAGCGTCTGCCCGTGCAGTCCACGACCGTCGGGCGCTGACGCATTGAGCACATCAAACAGCGACTGGACAAAGTTCTCCAGGTAGTTGGGCTGCAGGAAATCAATGACTTTTTTTCGCAGCCCGGAGGTTCCTGGGCGTTGTCCGGCATAGGCTTGGGTGGGGGTTGTCTGAATGGTCATGATGGGTAGGAGATAGGCAACTGTGATGCGTTTGAATTTAGCACCATTCAAGAGCAAAGAACCGTCAACTTGACCCATTTAAATGCATGGATGCCTCATTGTTGACTTAGCTCAATAAAACACGTCCCACCAATGCTCCTTTTGGGCCTGCACCGCACTTGTCCCCAACCCTCGACTTGAAACTCGCCGCCGCACCTTTACCATCCGTCTGTCGGACAGCCAGTTGAACCCGGTTAACCCCATCCCCGTTGCGGGTGTGCACGCTGATGGGTGTGCCGGTGGTACCCCTCAACGCCGGCGCAGTTTGATGATGTGAGCCACCTTGGAGTAGGGGTTGAACTCGACGTAAGCCGTCGGTCCTCGCCAGTCATAACGCTCGCCAGACAGCAGGTCATCGGCCTGGAACGTCTCATCTGCGCCAATGCCAAAAGTACCCAGTGGCAGGTGCAGGATCGAGTGCTGCCGGTGCACGGGATCAAGGTTGACCACGCAGAGGATGATGTCGGACAGGTCCTCGGTCATTTTTGCGTAGGCAATGATGTGGGGGTTGTCCACCGTCAGGAACAACACATTGTTATAGGTCTGCAGGGCCGGCGAATCGCGGCGAATCTGATTGATTCGGGTGATGATGCCGGTAATGTTGCCTGGCGCATGCCAATCGCGCACCTTGATTTCGTATTTCTCCGAGTCCAGGTATTCCTCCTTTCCTGGAATCGCCGCGTTTTCACACAACTCATAGCCGCTATAGATGCCATAAACACTTGACAGCGTGGCCGCCAGCACGGCGCGCATGATGAACGCTGGCCGACCGCCGGTCTGCAGGATTGGCGGCAGAATGTCCGGGGTATTGGCAAAGAAGTTACCGGTGAAATACTCCTTCATGTCGCCACAGGTCAATTCGCTCACATACTCGGTCAGGTCCTGTTTGTGGTTGCGCCAGGTAAAGTAGGTGTAAGACTGCGCAAAACCCACTTTTGCCAGCAGCCGCATCATTTTTGGCTTGGTGAATGCCTCGGCCAGGAAGATGACTTGCGGATGCTGGCGATGCACCTGGCCAATTACCCATTCCCAGAACGGCACCGGTTTGGTATGAGGATTGTCAACACGGAAGGTTGTCACGCCTTTGCTGACCCAGAACAGGAATATGTTGAGCATTTCCTGCCACAGCCCGGCGCGGTCGCTGGTGCTGAAGTTAAGCGGATAAACATCCTGGTATTTCTTGGGCGGGTTTTCCGCGTATTTGATCGATCCGTCGGGGCGATGAAAGAACCAGTCCGGATGCGCTGCCACATACGGATGGTCGGGCGAGCAGTTCATCACATAATCCAGCGCAATCTCCAGATTCAGTTCGCGGCAGGTGGCAGCAAACTGGTCCCAGTCGTCCCAATTGCCAAGTTTGGGCTCCAGCGCCATGTGTCCGCCGTGCTCGTTGCCAATCGCCCATGGGCTGCCAACATCTCCTGGACTGGCCACAACATTGTTGTTTTTGCCTTTGCGAAAGCTGTAGCCAATCGGGTGGATCGGCGGCAGATAGACCACATCAAAACCCATCGCCTTGACTTCGTGCAGACGCCGTATGCTGTCTTGCAGCGTGCCATGCTGATGTGGCACGGTGCTCTGCGAACGTGGGAAAAACTCGTACCATGCGGCAAACCGGGTGATCGGTCGATTGACCATGACCGCTAAGGCCGGCGTCAACTGGTAGCCCTCGCTGCGATCAGGGTAACTGGCCATGATGCCGCCCATCACACTGCCAACCCCCAACTCAATTGCCACTTGCTGTTCGCCTGCCGCCAGAGCGGTCTCCATCAGCACAATCAGCCCGGAGATGCGGGCGCAATCTTCTGCCGGGGCCAACGCCGCCGAGGTCTTCAGGATGACCATGCCTTCGAGCAGCTCGCTTTTCAGATCCGCACCGGGCACGTTCTTCTTGGTAACCTCCTCGACCCACGACAGATAACGCTCGGCATAACCTTCAATGGTGTATTCCCAGGCCCCGATGGCATCGACCGTGAACTCGCCATGCCAGCGGTCATTGTTGCTCAGGGTCATCGGGCTGACTTGCCAGTCTTTAGCGCCGAGTTGGCGCGCCTTGAGTACCACCGCCAGTCGATCATGCCCTTCTTTGTAAACATCAGCGCTGACGACGACTTTTTCGCCGACAACGCGTTTGATCGGAAAATGGTCACCCTCAATTTGGGGCTTGACCGCTTCAATGATCACACGGGGGTAGTCTTTCGGAATCATGGTGCTTGTCCTGAATGCCCGCCCTGTCTACCAGGCAGGCTCAAAAAAAAAGGTTAAGGATGAATGAGGTCATTGTTGGGCAAGCGCCTGGCATGGCACAAGACCCAGAGGCGAAGTGAACGCAAGTTGACAACATCACTTGAGCAAGGAATCGTAGAGCGTCTTGGTTTGCTCGGCGATGCTGGACCAACTGAAGACATCATGCGCCCGCTTCTGACCTGCTGCGGCCATGGACTCGGCGAGCTTCGGGTCATCGAGAATCTTGTTGATGGCTGCCGCCAGATCGCGCGAGAACTTATCCGGGTTCACCGGCTCAAACGGTGCCACATGGTACTGGTCCAGCGGCACCAGGCTACCAGTTACACCATCAATGACGACCTCCTTGATGCCGCCGACGGCACTGGCCACGACGGCGGTGCGGCAGGCCATGGCCTCCAAATTGATGATCCCAAACGGCTCGTAGATCGACGGACAGCAAAAAACCGTGGCGTGAGAATAAAACTGGATGGCCTCGCTCTTGCTCACCATCTCCTCAATCCAGATCACGTTCTTGCAGCCTTCATGCCGGATGTGCTTGA
>JFJP01041101.1_pt1 | contig 16965 bp, 19 predicted proteins | sample 431651 | NCBI WGS metagenome assembly JFJP01 (sample SAMN02602958, study PRJNA72255) | Microbial mat metagenome, whole genome shotgun sequencing project. | biome: fresh water; feature: sink hole; material: water; isolation source: purple microbial (photo- and chemosynthetic) mats found in... | reverse complement strand
TATCTGCCTATTCTCGAAGAGTGACGCAACTTCTTCCAACGCCAAGCGACTTACTCGCCGGTCTCAACCGGATAATCGGCACCACGCCAACCGAAGATTCCGCCCGGATGACGATAAACATTTTTATAACCGAGCTTCTTCGCCCAGACGGCACCGTTATGGCTGCGCGTGCATTTGACGAACCCACAGTAAACAACAACCTTTATTTCCTTATCCGGGCCGAGAAGTTTCAAAAAATCCTCCTGGGTCTTGCCGTCGGTTTCCTTGACATCCCATTCGTTCATATCAGGGATAGGAAAGAGAAACTGTTTAGCCCCGGGGATATGGCCCTTTTTATAACTGTCCTCAAGGGGCATGGTATCGATCAGCACAACCTTTTCTCCGGATTTGAGAATCCCCTGTAATTCCTCGGTGGTCATGACCTGATAGCCGCCCTTGGCGACATCGCGAACCAGCTTTACCGCCTCGGCTTCTTTGACAATTTCATCCTTGAATTTATCGGTTCCTAAGGCGAAGGCCCCGGACGCGGCAAAGACAAGCAAAACTACAGCCAGAAAAATTCGTTTCATTGCTTTTATTCTCCTTGAAAAGGGATAGAGAGGTTTCGGTACCGATGGTACCAAAAGGAATACACAAGCGGTAATACCATGAGGATATCACGAACCAAAGCGGTACGCAGGCCGTGAAAGGCGGTATATTCCGGCTCCTCCGGGCCAAAACAGCCGCAATCGATATCAAGCCCCACTCCTATGGAATAGGAAAGAAGGACAATAAACATGAGGAGGAGGACAGTACTGCCGACCTTGCTCGCCCAATGGTCGGCGAGAAGACCGATGGCCAAGAGTATTTCGACGACCGGCAGGATAATTGCCGTCGGCATAATGAGAACACCGGGCAAAAAGGCATAGGCTTCGATAATTTTGGCAAAACCGGGCACGTCAAAGAGCTTGGGAACAGCGGCAAAAAGAAACACTGCGGCGATGCCCCATCTGGCCAGCCGATCAAGCCATAGTAAACCGTTTTTCATTGTGGAATTTTGCATGGTATCTTTGGTCTGGTAAAACACTACAAACTGCCATGCAAGTTACTAAAATCCTACAGTTTGTCCAATTGGTAATTCCAATCTTCCGGGAGAGACCAATAGTCTTGGACGATCAACGGTAAGGAACGAAAAGAGGTGTTGGGGAAAAAGCCCCCTGGGAGAAACGCGGCAAAGAAATATCAACCCTGGTGGCTGAGCCGGCTGGACGGAATAGTGTACTTATAATAGGAATGACAAATACCCTCGTCGGAGATCATGCACGGACCGACCGGGTTTTTCGGGGTGCAGGCCATACCGAAGGCTGGACAATCCGGCGGTAGCCCTCGTCCGGTGATAATGGCGTTACACTGGCACATGCAGGATTCAAGCCCTTCTTCAAAGCGGACATTGAACCTCTTGGTGGCATCGAAAAGCGACAGTTCCTCGCGAATGACAAAGCCGCTGCGTTCGATGGTGCCGAGTCCGCGCCAATCGGTATCGACAGCAAAGAAGACCTCGGAAACCATCCTTCGCGCCTTTCTGTTGTCAGCCGAAGAATACATAAAGGCCGAATGGTCGTCGAAAAGCGACTCACCGTTTCTGATCTGCTTCACCAGGCTGAGTATCCCTTCAAGAATATCCAAGACTTCAAAACCGGCAATATAGCAGGAAAGATGATGTTTCTTGGCGAGCTGGGTATAGGCCTTGGTATCGGAAATGGTATTGATATGATCGGAACACAGCAGACCGCGGATGTTAAGATCGGGATCAAGCATCAACAGATCGATGGTCGGCGGTAACAGGCGGATGGAGGGAATAACGCAGAAATTTTCGATGCCGAGCCGCGCCGCTTCAAGAATGGTTTCAGCCACACTCGGGGCGGTGGCCTCAAAACCCACCGCCGGATACACCACGGTATAGTCCGGCTCACGCCGGGCAATATCCAGGGCATCCATGGGCGAAGAAATAACCTCGATCCTCACCCCTTTTTTCCAGATGGTCTCAAGGGACTGTTTGCTGCCGGGGACACGGATGAGATCCTCGCAGGCGGCGGTAATAACTTTCGGCTGCGTCGGCGACGAGTTCCAGCATGGGTGGAAGCTTTTGCCGAATTCCGTATTTAAGAATAGCCCTGTTTTGCGTACCGCAAACAACCATCAAACGCATGGGACGATCGACAAGCTTATGCAATTCCGCAAGCAAAGCCGTCTGCCGATCCTGGTTTTCCGTTGTTGCAACACCTTCCATTCGACATAACCTTTTCCGATCAGGTAAAACGGATCCCCGTTTTACCTGTATCGAAAACTCGTGGACAGCAAAAAACTCCTACTACTCTTCCGCTTCAGCCTCAGCCTTCATGGTCTTGTAGCCTTCGGTATCGATGACTTTCTCGCGCTCGATTTTTTCGATCTCAGCGCGACTGACATGAAACTTCCCACAAGCCGGACAGGTACCGTCAAACTCATCACCGACGGCGCGGGCTTTAAGTTCGTCGATCGTCATGTGGTCGAGTTTCCCGCATGCACCGCTGGGATTCTCGGCTCGAACCTGCATCCTTTTAGTGTTTGGCATGGTAATCTCCTGTTTCTATCCACCTCATTTCTGCCGAGGGGTTTAACCAATAAGTACACAGTTTATACAACAATATCGACTAAAAATACACTACAGGCTTTCCCCTTTATATTTTTAGTATCTTACAGAATCCGCCTTTTTGCCTAAAACCTGCCGTCCAAGGCCGAACTTACGGTCGCAAACAGCAGGTTGTGTCTGACAAAAGTCTGTCGGAAACTAGCTGACGATCTTGTCTATTTCTTTTCCTTTGGCATCAACGATGCTGACTGCAACCGGTATGCCGCCATCCAGGCGGTGAGTGGCGCAGGACATTCAGGGGTCATAGGCGCGCACCGCCATTTCCACCTGATTCAGCAAGCCTTCGTTGTATACCCCGTCCTTGATGAGAGTCGTCGCTGCTTGTTTGACGCTCATATTCATCGGGGCAATGTTATGGGTTGTGCCGACGATAAGGTTGGCCTTGGTAATACAGCCGTTATCATCGGTGGTGTAATCGTGAATCAGGGTGCCCCGCGGCGCCTCGACAATACCGACACCGCGACCGGCCTTCGGCTCGACCTTGGCGCGGACCTTCGGATCGGTGATACCTTCCCACTCCAGCAGCTCGATGGTCCGCTCGCAGGCATAAACCAGTTCGATCAAGCGGGCGTAATGGTACAGCAGGGTCTGCTGCGCCGGACGGCCAAAGGATGCCCGGAATGCCTCCAGGGCGGCCTGGGCCTTCGGGGTGGAGATCTTGTCGCAGACGTTGATCCGCGCCAGGGTATTGGCCCGATAGATTCCCTTCGGGGCCGAAAGGCTCATATCAAAGCCTTCGTTCCAGAACTTGGCATAGGGCATTTTCGAATAGCCCCAGGGCTCAACATGCTCGCCAAGGAATTTGGTATATTCCTCGCCTTCGAAATCGACATAACTGCCGTCGGCCTTCATCATCCGCTGCTTGCCGTCATAAAGACGAAGAGAACCGTCGGCACGGTCAACGGTACCGAGGAAACCAGTCTTGATAACGCCAAGATCACTGATAACATCGAGATACTTGGAGAAGACGTTATTAATGGCAAAATCCAGGGCGAAACAGGCGAAATCGAGGAGGGTCCGGGTACCGGCAAGTAACTCCTGACGCTCCGCCTCAACCATCGGCTTGGCAAAGCCGCCGACAACACCGGCAATCGGATGGATGGCCTTGCCGGCAAATTTATCAAGCATCATCTGCCCGAGCTGCCGCATCTTGACAACCTGGGTGGCCAGTTCCGGAGCAGCTTTGACCACGCCGATGACATTACGTACCGAGTAGTCAGCATCCGGCCCGAGAACGAAATCAGGGGCGGCAAGAAAGAAAAAGTGCAGGATCTTGTCGTTGATATGCGCCATTACCTGGCACATTTCCCGCAGCTTATAGCCGGTCTCGGTGGGTGTGACGCCAAAGGCGCCGTCAACTGCCTTGTTGGAGGCGAGATGGTGCATCCACGGGCAGATACCGCAAATGCGGTTGACAATGCGCGGCACTTCCTCGGCCGGCCTGCCTTCGATGAACTTTTCAAAACCGCGCAGCGACTGAATGTGCAGAAAGGCATCCTGCACATTACCGTCGTCGCCGAGATGTATGGCAATCTTGGCGTGCCCTTCGATTCGCGAGACCGGGGCAATATTTAAAACTTTTCCCATGTTAATCCTCCTTGTCGGCTTTTTTCTTCATTGGCCGTAGTAATCCGTGCGCTCCTGAAAACCGCAGTAACGAGCGGCGATCAACAACTGATTTATAATCTATCCCGTTACTGGCAAGAGCATTCATCATGTCGAGGAGCTGATTGCCGTCTTTTCGCACCGGGCCGAAACAGCCGCGACAGGGCACACGGGCGCTGATGCAGCTTGGCGCGCCGCGCTTGGCACAGCCGGCCGCGGTTACCGGACCCATGCACATATAACCCTGCTCAAGCAGACAGCGCATCTCGTCGATGGGTTCACCCGGGGTGAATTTGGCGTTGGTAATAAATCGCTTCACCTTTTCGACGGCGCCTTTGCCTTCCCGCTTGGTCGGACAGGTATCGCAGACGCTCTTGCCCGGCAAAACCGGCGAACGGTTTTCCAGCAACGACATGATGACCTCGGCGATGAGTTCCGGGTTCGGCGGACAGCCGGGCAGCTGCATGTCGATTTTCACCTTCTCATCACAGGCATAGACGCGGTCAAGCGGTGCCGGCACCTCGACATTTGGAACCTGCGCCCCCGGATCGGTGGTAACGGTCTGGTAAATACCCTCCCAGCTTTCCTGGCGATTCTGGCCGTTCATCAGGGCGGGAATACCGCCATGGGTAGCGCAGGTGCCAAGGGCAATGAGAACCTTACATTTCTTGCGCATTTCTTCCAGCACTTCCAGATGCTCATGGTTGCTGACACCGCCGGTAACGATACCGACGACCGCCTCAGGGATGGTTAAGGTCACCCCTTCGCCGCACTGGCCGAAATATTTATGGTCCATCAGTACCGGGGCATGGACAATCTCCAGGGCCTCGGTGATTATTGGAACGAGAGCTTCACCTATATTCAGGATGGCTATTTCACATCCCGAACAGGATCCCAACCATTCCAAAGCAGTAGTTACACCCATCTCTTCCTCCTTTATGCCACGGGGGCATTCTGACTGTTTACCGGTCCCAGTCTCTTAATCCGGGCAGTCATCTCGGTAACGGCTGCGACAAATTTATCCGGTTCCGCCGAGGAAACCCAGTTCAGGCTAAAACGTTCGGCCTCATAGCCGAAATCTTCCAACAGTTCAACAATCATGTCGGAGCGGGTCATTGCTTTATAATTACCATCCAGGTAATGACATTCACCGAGGTGTCAGCCAAGCACCATAACCCCGTCGGCGCCCTGGGCAAGGGCATCCATGACGAATTCCGGATGCACCATTCCCGAACACATGACTCGAATAATCCGCACATTATGCGGATATTGCATCCGAGCAGTACCAGCCAGATCAGCTGCGGCGTAGGAGCACCAGTTGCAGCAGAAGGCAACAATTTTAGGCTCAAAACTCATTTGATCTACTCCTTTATCCGGTTACCGCAAGAAGACCGAATGCACCGGCACGAAGACTTCTCGCGGTAACCATCATTAATAGTTCGTCAGAAAGTCCGATCAAACCGCCAAGGCAGCTTGAATCTGGGCACTGATCTGTTTCATGCTGAAACCGGAAACCAAAACGCCCCGCTTCGGACAGGTTCCCTGACATAAACCACAACCTTTACACTGGGCCTTATTCACCCGTATCAGCTTACCCGCGGCCCGATCGGCAGTCGCCGCTCTTTCCACCAGGGTAATGGCGTTATACGGACAGACATCGACACACAGGGCGCAACCGTCACAATACTCTTCATCGACGGTGGCCTTGATGGCATCAAGACTTACCTGGGTTTTCGACAACAGGGTGGCAGCCCGGGCCGAGGCGGCCAGGGCCTGGGCCACCGACTCCTCCACCGGTTTCGGATAGTGGGCAAGACCGGCAACAAACATACCGTCGGTCGAGAAATCAACCGGCTTCAGTTTGGCGTGTGCCTCCTGGAAGAAACCATGGCCGTCCACCGGCACCTTATAGAGTTTGCCGAGATCGGCGGCATCCTCTTTCGGGCGGATGGCGGTGGCGAGAATGACCATATCGGCCTTGATCTTCAACGGCCGATGGAGAACATGATCCCATACCTCGACATCAATATCCTGTCCGCTCTCGGTGACCTTCGGCTTGCCGTGCAACTCGTAATTGATAAAGATAATGCCGAGTTTTCGTGCCTGCTTGTAAAGGGCCTCGCGCTGGGCATAGGTGCGCATGTCGCGGTAAAGAATATACACATTCCTTTCGGGATTCTCCATTTTCAGGGTGATCGCCGACTGGACGGAATGGGTGCAACATACCTTCGAACAGTACATCTGATCGCCTTCCCGCGAGCCGACGCACTGGATAAAAACGAATCTCTTCGATTGTTTGACATGCTTCTCTTTCAACTCGAAAAGTTTGTCGAACTGCACCGAGGTGACAACCCTGTTGATGCTGTCATAATTGTATTCGTTGGGAATATAGGCATCGCCACCGATGGCGACAATGCCGGCACCGTGGTCGATGATCCTGGTGCTGCCGTCCGGTCCGGTGATGGTTGAGCGGAAATTGCCGACAAAACCTTCCACTGCCGTTACGGTGTGTTCTTTATGAATGATGATCCGCTCGTTGCAGATAACCTTGTCGATCAGTTTGGCAACCTGGGTCGGTATATGTTCCCCGGACCAGGTATGTTTGAGATGTAGAGCGTTACCGCCCAGGGTATCCGATTTTTCCACCAGATGCACATCAAAGCCTTGCTTGGCAAGATTAAGCGCGGCGGTCATACCGGCCACACCACCACCGATGATCAAGCCTTTTTGGGTGATGGGCACGGAAATGGGTTTCAACGAGTCGCCGTAGGTAACCTTGGCGGCAGCCATGCGCACCAGATCCTTGGCCTTGGCGGTGGCCTCGTTGGGGGTTTTGCTGTGAACCCAGGAATTATGGTTCCTGATATTGGCCATTTCCACCAGATATTCGTTCAGTCCGGCGGCCTTCAAGGTCTCACGGAACAAGGGCTCATGCGTCCTCGGCGTACAGGCGGCGATAACGATGCGGTTCAGGTTCTTTTCCTGGATGCGCTTGGCGATCATCTCCTGGGTATCCTGGGAGCAGGAAAAGAGATTGCGTTCGACATAGACCACATCGGGAAGCGTCGCCGCATAATCTTCCACTGCTTTGACATCGATAACTCCGGCGATATTGGAGCCGCAATGACAGACAAACACCCCGATACGCGGTTCTTCCGCAGAAATATTTTTTTCTTCGGGGAAGGTTGCCTCGCTGGTCAGCTCGTAACGGGCCGGGGCCAGGAGATCGGCAACCGCCGCCGCTGCGGCCGAGCCTTCAACAACCGACTGGGGAATATCCTTCGGACCGGCAATGGCACCGCAGGTGAAGATACCTTCCCGCGAGGTTTGTACCGGAGCAAAGTCGGAGGTGGCGGCAAAATTGTCGGCGGTCAGTTTAATATCCGCCGTTTCCGCCAGCTTCAACACATGCTTCGGGGTCTGCAGCCCAACGGAAAGCACCACCATATCGAAGAACTCTTCAACCTGTCGGCCTTGCTCATTGACATAGCGGATACGCAGATCGCCGCTCTTCCCTTCGGTTTCCACACCGCTGACACGACAGCGAACAAAGCGCACGCCGGAATCATCCTTGGCGCGTTCGAGATACTGATCAAATTCTTTGCCATGCGTCCGCATATCCATATAAAAGATGGAGGTCTGCAGTCCGGGGACATGGTCCTTGGCAATAACCGCCTCTTTAATGGCATACATGCAGCAGACGGACGAGCAATAGCCGTTGCCGCAAAGATTTTCATCACGGGAACCGACACATTGCAGAAAGGCAACCTTGTTCACCGGTTTGCCGTCGGAGGGACGAATCAGATGCCCCTCGGTCGGTCCGGAAGCGGACAGATACCGCTCAAGTTGCAGGGAGGTGATAACGTTCTTATACACCCCATAGCCCCAGACCTTGGCACCGGTGGGATCGTAGGCCTCAAAACCGGGAGCGAGGACGACCGCGCCGACATTGAGCTGGTGTATTTTCTCGGTATCGTTGAAATTAATTGCCCCGGCGTCACAGACTTTTTCACAAAAACCGCAGGCACCCGGTTTCTGCAAACGGATACAGGCGTCGGGATCGATTTGATATTTGAGCGGTACCGCCTGGGCGTATTTGACATAAATCGCTTTACGCTTGCCGGTTGCCGCGTCGTATTCACTGTCCACTTTCTTCGGACATTTCTCCGTGCAGGCGCCGCAGGCGATACACTTGGTCATGTCCACATAGCGTGGTGATTCTTTTACGGTTACCGAGAAATTCCCGGCTGCCCCGTCAATCTTTATGACCTCGCTCAAGGTCATAAGTTTTATATTTAAGTGCCGACCGCACTCGACCAATTTTGGCGCGATAATTCACATCGAGCAGTCGTTGGTGGGAAAGGTCTTGTCCAGTTGGGCCATAGCCCCGCCGATGGCGCCGGTTTTTTCAACCAGATACACATAGTATCCGGAATCGGCGAGATCGAGGGCAGCCTGCATCCCCGTCACCCCACCGCCGACAATCATTACTGACCCAATTTTTTTTGTGTCCAGCAACATAGTTGTCTCCTCTTGTTTATGTAACGATATCCGGAATACCTCAGGATATTCTTTTTTTCTTTCCGCCTTCGCCGATAAAAGCAAAGTCGGGCGTTGCCCATCTTGAAAGGCTACTGCTTGTTCGGCATGATCAAAGAATCGGCAACCAGCTCCCAGATATATTTCACTTCGATGCCGAGATCGTATTCCTTGATCAGGGATTTCATGATCTGATCGCGACAGTTGTGACAGGGGGCGATAATCAGTTCCGCGCCTGATTCGGTAATCTGCCTGGCTTTCATGCGGCCGTAAAAAACACGTTCGGCGGAAAACGGCATAGCCCAGGCACCACCGCCGGCACCACAGCAATAGGCGCCGTTGCGGTTGGGGTTGAGCTCGCGGAAATCATCACAACAGGCCTTGGCAATGGCTCGTCCTTCTTCGAAGTAGGCTTGACCAAAGGCTTTCAGAGACTTACGGCCATAGTTGCAGGGATCGTGGTAAGCAACGGCCATTTTGTGGACTTCTTTATTGATCTGGATACGACCTTCCTGAATGTATTCGAGGAGCAGATCGAAAACGGTGGCGATTCTGAATTCTTTGAGTGCTTCGGGGTACCACTTGACCAACCCGGACCGGGTGGCGAAATAGGCGTGGCCTCACTCGGGGAGGAGGAGAACCTTGCAGTTCAGCCTCCGCATATTGTCGACTATCCGGCCGACAATGGTCTTCATCGCTTCGTCGTCACCGGAGAACAGACCCCAGTTGACGCCCTCCCAGTTTTCCGAGGAGACGGTGAAGGATTCACCGGCGGCGTAAAAGATCTTCCACCACCACTTCATATCGTCGGGTTCACCGAAGGGTTCCTTGGAGTTAACCGTTACCAGAACCCTGGCCCCATGGACATCGATGGGGGTTACAAAACCGGGACAGCAATCATCAGCCAATTCCTGACCAAGATCCTCACAGAGAAAGACGAAGTCGTCCTTGGGGATACCAAGATTGTTGCCGCGCTCAAGACACATGGCGACACCCTTATGGATCGGACCGGGGACTTCGGAGCGCTTGCGCTTGCCGCGGATTTTGCGCATAAGAGCGATAATCTGGATATTGGCGGGGCACGACTCTTCACACTTGCCGCACATGGTGCATTTCCACGGCCAATTGGAGGCAATCAGCTCCTCATCCATGCCAAGAACCGCCATACGGACAATCTTCCGCGGATCAAGGCCGTCAACTCCGGAAATGGGACAGGCGCTGGCACAGGTGCCACAGGTAAGACATGCATCGCCCCAGGAAGGATCGACGGCGATCTGACTTTTCAGACCATTGAGTTCCAATGGTGCCACATCCGTTTCTTCAAGGGCGCCGAGGGCCTTTGGATTGACATTATTGGCCGGACCGACATGCGGCTCGCGCCCGAACTTTTCGCAGAGTTTCTGGTAATCATGAAACTTCATAAGGTACTTACGGCCCGGACCTTCCTTGGCGGCAAGGGTACCGGAGTTTATCCAGTTCCTTATGGTGTTTCGATGAACCCCAAATTCTTCTGCAAGGTCGCTGACTTTAAATTCATACATCATAAAAGGTCACCTCATTTTGCTTGAAAAGAAAGAATTTGTGAGAGTTTTTCACAGGTTTCCGTAACAGCTTGGGTCATGATGGGAGACAGGCCCGGGGCAATTTCCTCGGGGATGAACTTGATCTGCGCGGCAAGAATCTGCACTTTAATGCCGGTGTTCTCGGCGAGTTCCTGCAACAGGTTGACGGTGGGGAATTGATGAAGGGAAAAATCGTGGATTTTCTTGGTTGGTATCTCCGTCGGCAAGATCTCAAACACCTCACCCGGCCGGCGGTCGGTAAAATCAACGGCATCAAGAACGACGATTTTATCCGGTCGCCCCTCCTCCGTCAGCAGATAGTCAAACAAGTACTCGCGGACACAGGTTCCGGCGTCGATGGCCTGAACACTTTCCGGCAATTGATAGTTTGTCTGTAACTGTTCGATAACCGCGGGACCGAACCCATCATCCCCCATGATAAGGTTGCCGCAGCCGAAAATTACTGTCCTACTTTCGCTTGGTCGCATTGTGCAAACAGTGCCTCCTTTAAATTTTTGAGAATTAGTACCACCACAGAAAAAGAAGTGCAAGACGGTTTTTTCATGAAAAATCGATTAAATCGACATGCATGCGAAAATATTAGCATATTACGCACAAAAATTTTTAAGATTCTATTAAGACAAACTCATAACTGCGACATTGCAGTATTTTTGCTGTCTGCAAAATACCTTTGCCCGCTTTGTTGCGGAGATTCTTTGCTAAGCGGGACTTCCCTTTCGTCGGGGTGAGAATGAGGGACCAGCAGTTACATAAACTGGAGATATCGACGGAGGAGGAATGCGTCGGTTGCGGATGCCCTGGGGATTATTTTCGCAGTTTTGGGCAAGTTTGGCAAGAGAGGCAACAAAAAAAATCCCCTTCCCGCCGGGGAAAATTCCCCGGGCGGCAAAGGGATAGGATAATCAGCTGTTACTAAAGGATTTTCAAGAAGCCAAGCGCAGGGAAGGCATCGCCTCGGACAACTGTCGGGTTTATCGGCCGTACCCTTCTGGATTACTCCTTTGCCATCGCCAGGTGTCACGGCACATTTCCGCCAGGCCGTATCTCGCCTGCCATCCCAGTTCCCGCCGCGCCTTTTCCGGATCAGCATAGCAGGCGGCGATATCGCCGGGCCTGCGGGCAACAATGCGATAGGGTATTTCCCGCCCGCAGGCCTCGGCAAAGGCACCGACCATCTCCAGGACACTGTAGCCCCGGCCGGTGCCGAGATTATAGGTTACAAGCCCCGGCCGCTGCATCAATTTACCAAGGGCCTTGACATGCCCCTCGGCCAGATCGACGACGTGAATATAATCGCGCACCCCGGTGCCGTCAGAGGTTGGATAGTCATTGCCGAAAACCGACAGCTGCTGCAATTTGCCGACGGCAACCTGGGCTATATAGGGCATAAGATTGTTGGGTATACCCCCCGGATCTTCACCGATACGTCCGCTTTGATGGGCGCCGACCGGGTTGAAATAACGGAGGAGGCAAACATTCCAGGCGGGGTCGGCATGATGGACGTCACCGAGAATTTCCTCTACCATCAGCTTGGTTCGCCCATAGGGGTTGGTGCAGGACAAAGGAAAATCCTCGGTGATGGGCACCCTTGCCGGATCACCGTAAACGGTCGCCGAAGAACTGAAGATAAGGTTTTTCACGCCGTGCGCGGCCATGATTTCAAGGAGATTGAGGGTGCCGGTAATATTATTGTAATAATAAAGCAGCGGTTGTTCCACCGACTCCCCCACCGCCTTCTTGCCGGCAAAATGGATGACCGCGTCGAATTTCTCGCCGCTTGAGCCGCCTTATCCAGGAGATCGACGGCAAAAAAGGCCGGTTTCTTCCCGATCAGTTCCTCTACCCGGCGCAGGGCCTCAAAACTCGAATTCGACAGGTTGTCGATAACCGTAACCCGATGGCCGCCGGCAAGGAGGGCAAGACAGGTATGACTGCCGATGTAACCCGCCCCTCCGGTAACTAAAATATGCATATTTTCACCTCGTTATTAAAACGAATACAACACTACGCCAGCTGTGTCAGATAGGCATCCTTGGCAAGCCAGAGCTCTTCGATACGATACATATGCCAATAATCATGCATAAAGACATGCCTGGTGAAAATGGCAAGTGAATACTGGTCATATTCCGGATGGACGGCCGTCTTTTGCCAGCAGACACCTTCACTTTTCTCCAGAAGGAGCAGCTGCTGCGCCCGACACTCGGCGAACTGCTCCAGGGCGGCGGAGATATCCATACATGCCCTCGCCTCCGCTTCCTCGCCTGCTTTTCCGGGAATAAACGGGACGAATTCCGGCTGCTCTTCCTCCAAAAAGCGACGAAACCTCTGCAGCAGCATAGGCTGCACCTCGGCCAAATGGCTGACGTGCTCAGCAATGGTCCAAAAACCTTCGCCTCGCCGTAACATCCTTTTTTCCTCGGGAATGGCGACAATAAACTCCCTGAGAATCTTCGGTGCAGCCTTCAGTCCTGACAATAATTCGGGTATATCCGGCATCATGATATTTTCTTGCCTCCTCGGCTTATTCACACATGCATTCCAAGAGTTCCAATAAACTCAGGATACAACGATTTCCTTCGACACTATCCCTTCTTTTCAGTACTCTTTGCCCATTTCCTCGCCGCAACTATTTTGCTGAAAGTTTTCGAGGGATAAGCACCCCACTCTCTTTCGAAGAGATGAAACAATTCGTCAAGACCGGTGGGCGGCCCCTGGCGACGACGGATTATGGCGATTTTTTGCCTCGGGTTAACCTCTGATGCCAGTGAATTCTGAAAGGCGAATTTCCGCAGATGATCAGCTGTCACCTCGAATGCCGTTGCCTCGGAAAAATCCCAGATTTGATAACGCCATTGTGAAAATCGTTCTTCCAGCATGAGCTGCCGGTGTACCAGATATAACTCATCTCCTTCGACAAGGCCGAAAAAAACGAGAACAACACCGAGTCCGTCAGGTTCATAATCTTTGCGATACGGCATGGGTCTCCCAAAAAATACCTGCCACGTTCAAGCCCACAAGCGCTTGGGCACTGCAAAACTCATAAACATTGCGATGCCGAGAATAACCTCTTTTTTCAAAAAGCAAAAGGAAGTACATTTCAGTGGTCAACAACAGCCGCAAGTCAACTCACATTCATACCCCCAGGGAGTTATTATGCCATACGTCAACATCCGGGTCGCCGGAACACTCACCAAAGAGCAAAAACAAAAAATCAGCAAAGGTGTCACCGAGGTTATCTGCAAAGAAGCCAACAAACCGCCGGAGGCTGTTCTTATTTTCATCGACGAGGTGGCCCACGAAAATATCGCCAAGGCAGGAAAACTCTTGGAGCCGCCCAAATAAGCAGCCACTGCCCGTAACTGGTCCGGGGATGATCCCCGGACCACCAATTACCCCAGCATCGCCAGATACTCGGCCTCGGTGACAATTCGCACCCCGAGGCTTTCCGCCTTGTGCAGCTTGGCGGCCCCGACCTTTTCGCCGCAAACGAGGAGATCGGTCTTGCCGGTGATGCTCTCGCCGATTTTTGCCCCGAGGGCCTTGGCCTGTTTTTTCATATCGTCCCGGCTGCCGGTCTGCATGGTGCCGGTAAAGACAATCAATTTCCCGGCCAGCGGCCCGTCGCCGGTCGCTGCATCGCCTTCGGCCAGCGGGGTTCTGACGAGATTAAAGCCGAGGGAATAGAGGCTGGCAAACAGATCCGCCGTCGCCTGCATCCCGGCCAGCATCTCGTCGGCGGTCTTTTCGCTGAAGCCCTTGATGGCGATGATCTCCTGCCGACTGAGGGCGAAGACCTTTTCCAGGGGGTAGGCCGCCAGGAGTTTTTCGCAGTTGCCCATGCCCATGCGGTAGATGCCGAAGGCGGCGAGAAACCGCCAGTCCTCGATGGGCAGCACCCGGCTGCGCTGCAATTGGGCCACCATGTTCTCCGCCTGTTTCGGGCCAAAACCGAGCTCCACGAGATCCCTCTCGCCCAGGCTGTAGATAGTCGGGATGGAGGCCTTGCCGCCGGCATAGATCTTCTGGATCGACGACGGACCAAAGCCGTCGATATTGCCGAGGACCTTGAAAAAATGCTCGATGGCCGTGGTGATCTGGGCCGGGCAGTGCATATTATTGATGCACAGCAGATAATCATTTTCCCAAACCAGGGGCGAGCCGCAGCTGGGGCAGGCGCTGGGCAGCTCGGCTTCCACCGGCGACAGCACCTCTTCGATCTTGGGGATGACCTCGCCGCTCCGCGACAGCCGGATGATCGCCCCCGGACCCACCCCCTTTTGCCGCACCATATTATAATGGTGCGCCGTCGCCCGCTGGATCAGGGCGCCGCTCAGCCGCGTCGGCTCGACCTCGGCCACCGGATTGACCCGGCCGGAGCGGGAGGTCTGGGCAATGACCCGCACCACCCTGACCTCGGCGGTTTCGGTATTTTTCTTATAAGCGATCTGCCAGCGGTGGTGGTGCCGGGTGGCGCCGAGATGGTCGCGCAGGGTTTGATCGGAGATCTCCAGGACGATGCCGTCGATATCGTAATCCACCTCGTTCCACAGCCGGTCGACGATGTCGGTAAAGGCCGGCGCCAGCTCCGCCCAGGTGCCTTCCCAGGAAGGCAGGAGACTGAAGGGAAAAAATACCGCCTGCCCGGAACCGATGGCCGCCAGGGCCGGTGGTTCCTCCTTGATGAGGCTGGCCTGGAAATTACGCGAATTATCAAAGAGCGGCGCCAGATGGTCACGGAAATAGCTGCGGCTGACCACCACCTCGCCGGGCCCAAGACCACGCCCGCCCCCGGCGGCCACCTGCAGGCCGCGGTCAAAGACCCGGGTGATATCGGTGCCCCGCCTGCCGTCGCCGCGGGTATAGAGGGTCTTTCCGTCGTCGTAGGCGGCGTAGCCGTCGAGTTTCGGCATAACCTTGAAAATCAGGGTGGCAAAGTTTATGCCGCATTCCCCGGCGGCCTTTTCGACGCGCTTTGCCCAGGCAGCGACCGCGGCGAAATCGTAGGCCTTCTCCGTCGACAGCATGCGCACCGGCAGCTCGACGGTTTTCGCCTCGACCAGGGCTTCCGGCTCCACCGTATGGAGAAAGGGATGGCCGGGATTGCGGTGCTCCAGCTCAGCGAGAAAGGTGAAGTCGTAGAGGGCGTCGGAAACCAGCAGCTCGCCGCCCCGGTAGAGGAGATTGGCGATCTGCAGGAATTCTTCAAGCTGCGGGTCGGTCAGTGCCGCAATGCTGACTTCTTCGGCACCAATGGCCACCACATCCGCTTCCGTCAGGGTCTGCAGGGCAAAGCCCGCCTCAGCCAGAATGGCCCTCTGGGCCGCAGTCAATCCACCGTTCTTTCCCATCGCTTTTTTATCCCTTCTCCTGTACGTTTCTGCTCCAAGACCACAGCCGCCCCATCCTGCTATTCCAGGTAGTCTGTAATACTTTTTCACCAAGGAAACAACCGGAGGAAACCATGAAAGTAATAGATTTGCGCAGCGATACCGTCACCCGACCTTCCGAGGCCATGCGCCGGGTCATGGCCGACGCCCTGGTCGGCGACGATGTCTACCGCGACGACCCGACGGTCAACAGGCTGGAGGCCTATGCTGCCGAGCTTCTCGGCTTTGAGGCGACGCTCTTTACCGCCAGCGGCACCCAGGCCAACCTGATCGCCATCTTGTCGCACTGCGGTCGCGGCGACGAGTATATCGTCGGCCAGGGTGCGCATACCTATCGCTATGAAGGCGGCGGCGCCGCCGTGCTGGGCAGTGTCCAGCCGCAGCCCATCGAATTCGAGCCGGACTCGACCCTTTCGCTTGCCAAGGTCGAGGAAAAGATCAAACCGGACGACATTCATTTTGCCCGGACCCGCCTCCTTTGCCTGGAAGACACCCAGAACGGCAAGGTCCTGCCCCTTGACTATCTGGCCGAGGCGTCGGCCTTTGCCAGGAGAAAGAATCTCAAGCTGCACCTCGACGGGGCACGGCTGATGAACGCGGTTGTCAAGCAGGGGGTGGCGGTGCGGGAGATCACCCGCCATTTCGATTCGCTCTCCCTCTGTTTATCAAAGGGGCTGGGGGCGCCGGTCGGTTCGCTGCTCGCCGGCAGTCGGGCGTTTATCGAAGAAGCGAGGAAGTGGCGAAAAATGACCGGCGGCGGCATGCGCCAGGCGGGGATTCTTGCCGCCGCCGGAATCTTTGCCCTGGAGAATAATGTGGGGCGGCTGGCCGAAGATCATCGCCATGCCGAGCTTCTCGCCCAAGGCTTGTCGCAATTCCCGGGACTTGTCGTCGAGTGCAACCCGGCGCAAACCAATATGGTGTTCTTCACCGTCAGCCCGGAAACGGCGACGGCTCTTGCAGCCTTTCTCAAGGAGCGCCGCATTCTCATCAGCCCCGGCAAGACCACCCGACTCGTCACCCATCTCGATATCAGCGCGGGCGATATCGACACGGTTCTTGCAGCATGCACCGAGTTTTTCAGCGGCAGTGAAACCAGCACCAGATAAACGGCGACACTTCGCCGGTATTTCTTTGATGGCTAAAGAATTGAAGTGATTTAAAGATGCCTGCGCCTGCG